>ERZ773359.472-NODE-472-length-57494-cov-9.003534_pt1 | contig 57494 bp, 49 predicted proteins | sample MGYA00374955_ERZ773359 | MGnify/ENA primary metagenome ERZ773359 (study PRJEB29098, sample SAMN04486028) | biogas fermenter metagenome | study: EMG produced TPA metagenomics assembly of the Biogas fermentation microbial communities from Germany - Plant 4 DNA1... | reverse complement strand
AAATTCTTTATTGGCATATATGAAAATAGTTGTTTTATTTCAGCATTTAAGGATATACTCCTTCGTGTCATCGAAAAAAGTGTAGTTATGAAATTCCCTCAAATATTAAAAAAGGGGTTTTTACTGTGAAGGCATGTGTATTTCAATTGCAGTATTCCAATGATTTAAGCTGTTCTGATGAACTATTTGAAAAAAGATTAAAAATGCTTGATGAGTGTGAAAATGACTGTGACATTATAGTTTTACCTGAATACAGTGATGTGCCTTGTGCCGTAAAAACAGCAGAAGAACTGGCATTTTATCATAATAAATACATAGATGCATTACTCAGCAAATGCTCCGAGACAGCGAAACGATGTGATTCGCTTTTATTTGTAAATGCTTTAAGCAATGTGGGAGGAAAGCTCCGGAATACCACTTACGCATTTGGAAGGGACGGAGTAATAATAGGAAAATATTATAAAACACATATTTCGCCGTCTGAAATGACAATGAATGTTGATTTTGAATATACCAGGAAGACAGAAGCAACATATATTCTTGAAGTTGACGGGATTCGATATGCTTTTTTGACCTGTTATGATTTTTATTTTTATGAGGCTTACGCAAAAATCGCAAGAAACAATGTTGATATAATCATAGGGTGCTCATTGCAAAGAAGTGATACTCATGATTCGATTGAGACAATGTGCAGATTTCTTGCGTACAAAACAAATGCATACGTTTTACGGTCATCTGTCAGCTTTGATGAGAATTCTAACGTATGCGGTGCCAGCATGATTGTATCACCAGAGGGTAAAGTGCTTGCTGACATGAAAGGAAAATTCGGTAAATGCACAGCAGAGTTTAGTACACATGAAAAACATCTAAAACCAGCCGGCTTTGGAAGAGGATTAGCACCGCATTATGAATATATTGAGGAAGGACGCAATCCATGGCAATACAGACCTGCAGGAAGTGCAATTTGCCTCGATGATAATAATATGCCTTATCCACGTTTATGCGCTCACAGAGGGTTTAATACAATAGCACCTGAAAACAGTATGCCTGCATTTGGTGCAGCAGTTGCGCTTGGAGCATCTGAAATTGAATTTGATTTATGGGCAACAAAAGACAGGGAACTTGTATTACTTCACGATTCAACAATTGACAGGGTATCAGACGGCAGCGGATATGTTTGGAATTACACTTATGATGAACTCTTGCAATTTGATTTTGGTTTTAAAACAAGCGAAAAATTTAAAGGGTTGAAAATAGTAAAATTTGAAGATATTTTAAAGAAATTTTCTTGTCATGTTATTATGAATATCCATGTTAAAATATGGGATGTGGATTTTGAGGATAATATGATTGATGAAATTGTAAAACTTATTAAAAAATATGACTGCGAAAAACATGTTTACTTTATGACATCAAACGATAAGATACTAAAAATTCTCAAAAGATCTGTCCCGCAGATAAATATATGCGTCGGCCATGATAGTGCCCGTCCTTATGAAATAGTAAACAGAGCAATCGAAATAGGCGCGCAGAAAGTTCAGTTTATTAAGCCTTACTTTAATCAGGAGATGATTGATAAAGCACATAAAAACGGTATTCGCTGCAATATATTCTGGGCTGATGATGTATTGGAAGCAAAACAATTTCTCGAAATGGGAATAGATACTCTGTTAACCAATGATTATCAGAATATTTCCTATGCAACAGGCATAAAATAAAAGGTTGATAAGGTTTATTGGTTTTAAATATAACGTTTAAGCTATATAAAATAAGGCATTTTAGAAATATATTAGAATTTATAAGATTCAGACTTACAACTATATAACTTTACATCCATAATAGCGCAGGACGGATTTTGCAGTGTTTATATCATCTGATGAGGGAATCCAATCTTTTCTTCCGTTATCTTTATATCCCAACTGCTCATTCTTAGATCCGCCATAGGCATGATAAGGAAGAAGCTCGATGCCTCCGCAGTTATTTAATTTATGATAAGTATCTGCAATGGCACGGTAGTTGTCCTCATCCATGTTTATGCCCTTAACCATAATGTAGCGCAATATAATATTTTTTGCTTTCTTATCAGTAAGAATCAAATTATCTATTATCTTATCGTTTGTGACACCGGTATATTCTTTGTGTCTTTTTTTGCTGCCGTCTTTGAAATCCCATAAAAAAACATCAACTAAGTCTGCCAGCTTATCGATATATGATCCGTCAAAATATCCGGATGTCTCAACGGCGGTGGTAATATCGTTTTTCTTTGACTCCTGCAAAAGAGCGATACATTCTTCCGGATATATGAGGGGTTCTCCGCCGGAGAGGGTAATACCCCCGTCATTTCCGTAAAACACCTTGTCTTTCAGCACTATATTCATAATTTCTTTAATTGACATCATTTTTCCGACCGGCTCAATGGCATTGAACAAACATACCTTTGCGCACGATAAACAGCCTGTGCAGAGAGACACATCAAAACGATGCCGGTTTTCTTCGTCTAAAAAATGTGCGCCGCTTTTACAGACAGTGATGCATTTACCGCATCCGGCACAATTCTGGGACATATAAAATATTTGCGGCGCCGGGGACTGGGTTTCGGGATTATGACACCATTGGCAGCGCAAGGGGCAGCCTTTCAGGAAAACTGTCGTCCGTATTCCCGGTCCGTCCTGTGTGCTGAATCGCTGGATTTGGGTAACAGGAAGGATCATGGGTTTTTTTTCGTTCATCTTCATTTATCATATCCCCTGAGCAGTACGTTCGATTATCATATTCTGCCATTCCCGGCTCAGCGTTACAAATCGTGCATTCCAGCCTGATACACGCACCGACAGGGTTTTGTAATCCGCAGGATTTTCCTGTGCCCTGCGCAGAACCTCCGCATCAACTACATCCAGCTGCATGAAAAAACCTCCAAGCTTTATAAAGCCTTTTATCAGGGAGCTTAATGCAGCTATACCGTTTTCACCCTCTACGGTTGAAGGAAAGAGTTTCACATCCAATGCAGCGCCGTTTACTTGTTTTTTCAGGTCTGCTTTGCAATATGATTTTATAACCGCAGTTGCTCCAGTAATGTCTGTACCCGGTGTCGGAGAAGCATTTCCTGAAAGGATTTCGCCTTTTTTACGTCCGAATGGAACAGCAGCACGATACGGAGCCCATTCTATCTGGCGCCCAAATGTACTTACACCGGGCGGGAATAAAACAGGGCAGCGTGTATTGAATTCCAGAACTATACCGGCAAAGTCATTTAAGACTCGAACTGTATATTCGTCTGCCTCATCATCGTCATTTCCGTAATAAGTATACTTGTTCATCACATACTGGCGAAGTTCTTCATACCCTTCCCAATTGTTCTGTAAAATCATCATAAGCTCGTCAAAAGCAACTTTCTTTTCTTCAAATACCAGCTTTTTAATGGCATAGAGGCTGTTGCCCGCATCCGGTGCGCCTCCGATGTGGGGGGATATAACCACGTATTTGGGGCCGCAGTCAAGGTAAGAACGAGCCTTTTCAATGCAGCCTTCCTCAAATATTGATACAACAGAGCATGGAATGCCGGAATTCAGATTCCAGTCAGCAGCCCTGTCATTTCCCTCAACACGTTTTACGACTTTGCTGTAAATCTGTTCTATTTTTTTCTTCAGGTTTAATTTGAATGCAGCATATAACTCATCAAAACTGTCAAAATGTACAGGCCCGGATGAGAGGTGCAGGGTGTCTTCCAGCAGAATCTGCAGGCTGTCGAACGGGACATATTTAAAATAAGTTTTTCCCGGAACCTGAACTTCCCAGCAGCCGTCATTGGCAAATCTTCTGGCTTCGTCAAGAGAATAACCGAAATCCGTTAAAGACTTTATAACCAAAGGTTCATTATATACAGCCACGATACCGCCTCCGTGGCGCATAACCTTTGCTGCCTTTGAAAGAAGTTCTTCTGAAGTGTTTTCATTAATGCGTATGGAAATAGGGAAATCGCTGATTCCCAGTTCTTCTATGATATCGAGAGTTAAAAAGGTTACTTCATTTGTAATATCCTTGCCTTCAGTGTCTATTCCCGAAAGAATAATATTCTGATAATGCTGGGCATCTCCGGACCCGGTCGGGGGTTTGCTCTGAATCCATTCACATCCTTTGATAAAGAAGCTGGCTAATATTTCTCTGGCTTCCTCAAGTGTCAATATGCCGTTTTCCAGGTCGTTCTTAAGATAGTCTCCCAGAATTTCATCCAGTCTGCCGATGCCCGGCCAATTGCCGCAGAGCCTTGTAAAGGCAAAAGTAAACCATAAACTCTGAACAGCTTCGTGAAAACTTGTTGCAGGTTCAAAGGGGACTTTAAGCAGCAAGGAGTATATGTCAGGCTTAACATCTTTAAGTGCCGATAGATAGCGCCCATGCCAAACCCTCAGTGAGTTAACAGCATTCAGCATACTGAAAAGAATTTCTTTTTCATCCGGTGTTTTGGCCTTTTTTAGTCTTTCGGCAATTTCCTTTTCAATCGAGTTAATTCCGTGTTTAACTACCTTGTCGAAACCAAGAGTTACATGGCTTACGCTGTGCCATAGTTCCTTGCCGCCGTAGGTTGCAGGAACGTGATGCCAGATGGCACGGCCGAGAGTTGCAGCCCCGCTGACTCTTTCTTCTTTGCAAATCCTAATTGGGGCTTCTTTTGCGATTTTGGCAATGGCAATATCATATTTTTGGAGTTCAGACATTTCGTTGAAGCCCGGAACATCATCTAACTGTACATCAAGGGTCAGCATAGTCTCATCGCCGTATTTGCCTTGCAGCGATTCCCAGGCAAACCTTCTGGTCTCTTCACTTAATCTGACAGGTCTTTTTTCGGAATATACGGTATAAAAGTCCATTTAACGAACCCTCCAGCAGCGTTTGTTATATTATATCATTTAACATGATTGTCTGTCCCTGGTGTTTATCTAAAGCTTAAACATTTTTAATCATTGATCCGGAAAAAAGCATATATGTCGCAGGCTGCAGGCAATAATTATCATATTTTACCAAATAGAAGACATTTTGCTTAAGTAAATTGTTGCACTTTGTTAAATACCAATAAAAAATTTGGGAAATATTTAGGAAATAAAGGAATATTTTTTAAAATAGAGAATATAAATTACAAAGATGAATATGAATGATTGTGCATACGTATAAACCGGCTAAACGGAGAGGAGCAAAATTATCGAATATTTACAGCTAAAGCTGTATATTTGAGGAGGGTTGGGCAGTATAATGTATGAAGATAAACATTATTCATGTGAAGACGCTCTTGTTAATATATGCAAAGATTTTTTAAATTATCTTAATCAAATGAAAAGAAACGGTTTGATAAGTGAAGCTGAATATGAAGCCCACAGCAGAGTGAAAAGGGATTTTATAAACCTAATAAATCAATTGCAAAAAAGATCAGTATAGGGAAGCTGGGCTTCAATCAAATTTTTTATCAGTCCTTATATCTCAATAATTCTTTAAGCTTGGGGAAAACCTTAAGGGCATTGTTAAAGAACACATCATCATGAAATTCCTCGGGAATCAGCGATTTAATGAATTTTACATACGGTGCGACCGGCACCAGAGGCCAATCGGTTCCAAACAGAAGTTTATCATAGCTTTCAGCATAAACTAAAGCCTGCCTGAAATGGTTCTGAAATAAAGGAGTATGTCGGCGTTTATGCACGACCATGGCATTGCCGGCAATCAAACCGGACATATCTGCATATACATTATGGTTTTTGGAAATCAATTCTGCTGTATCCAATACCCAGGGATCTCCCATATGACAGATAATAAAATCAATGTCCGGATATTTGACAGCCACTTCGTCTACCGTTAAAGGGTGGCTGTACTTAAGCTGCGCACGCGGAGAACTGGTATCGCCGCAATGGATTGCGACCGGCACGCCGTATTTTTTCGCAAGAACATATACCGGTTTATAAAGGGGGTCGGAAACATAAAAGGGGCTGTATCCGGGATAGAGCTTGATACCGGCGGCATAGGGCTTGTTTAATTCCTTTTCTATATAATATAACTCAGCCTTTGGATCTTTCGATAACTGGACTGGATTAATCCCTATACAGGCTAATAAATTATCCAGGGTTCCATCTTCAAGCCTCATTTCCGGAGACTTACCGGCAGGCTGCCTTGATTCCAATCCCATGGTGGTCATAACAATTCCTGCAATCACTCCGGCCTCTTGAAATTCACTTCTAAGTCCTCGGGCTGTATAAGAAATTTCTGAAATATCCCTGGCTGTTTTCTTAAAGCCTTCTCTGTCAGCAAAATGAAGGTGAGCATCTATTATCTTCATGTGTTTCTCCTTTCTGTCCATATTATTATACACTCCGTCTGCTAATTCATGTTATAATAAACTTAATTTAGTAATTAAATCAATCAGTCAAAAAAATAATATTAGGTTTAATTCAATAAGTTATTTCAATATTGTTAAAAAATCAATGGATAATTAACCTATATAATATTTAAACAATAAACCTGTTAACAAAGTTGAAACCTTCATATTACCGTATTTTTATGTGATATTGTTTTTAACTGCGAAAACTGCATAAAGGTTTCAGCCTTGAAATGTATTAAAATGCAAGCAGGAGGCAATTAAATAAGAAACAGGAGGAACCATGATGGAATATAAAAGCGATATTGAAATTGCTCAGAGTGTTCAGTTAAGGCCGATTAAAGATATTGCTGCCACTCTGGACATACCGGAAGACAGTATTGAGTTGTATGGAAACACCAAATGCAAGGTGAATTTTAATATACTGGACAGATATGAAGATAAGCCGGACGGCAAGCTGATATTGGTTACCGCTATTAATCCCACACCGGCGGGAGAAGGGAAAACCACTACAACTGTAGGCCTCGGGGATGCTCTTACCAGATTGGGGAAAAGGACTGTCATAGCTCTCAGAGAACCTTCACTCGGGCCTGTATTCGGCATTAAAGGAGGTGCGGCAGGCGGCGGTTTTGCCCAGGTAGTGCCTATGGAAGATATTAATCTGCATTTTACCGGGGATCTTCATGCCATAGGTGCCGCCAACAACTTATTGGCCGCCATGATAGACAATCATATTTATCAGGGCAACTCTCTGAATCTGGATGTCCGCAAAATTACCTGGAAAAGATGCATGGATATGAATGACCGTCAGCTCAGGTTTATTATCAACGGCCTTAATGGAAAAACAAACGGCGTGCCCAGGGAAGATGGTTTTGATATAACCGTGGCCTCGGAAATAATGGCTATTTTGTGTCTCTCCCGGGATATTGATGATTTGAAGGGAAAGCTTCGCAGAATCATTGTCGGATATACGAGAGACGATAAGCCGGTAACAGCCGGGCAGCTTAAAGCAGAAGGCGCCATGGCAGCCCTTTTGAAAGATGCCTTAAAGCCTAATCTGGTTCAGACTCTGGAACACACCCCTGCTTTTGTTCACGGAGGGCCTTTCGCTAATATTGCACACGGCTGCAACAGCCTGATGGCAACCAGAATGGCTTTGAAATTAGGAGAATATGTAATTACCGAAGCCGGTTTTGGTGCAGACCTTGGAGCAGAAAAATTCCTTAATATTAAATGCCGGGTTGGCGGCCTGACTCCGTCAGCAGTGGTGATTGTTGCAACGGTTCGGGCACTCAAGCATCATGGAGGGCAGCCTAAAAAAGCGCTAAGCAAGGAGAACCTGGATGCCTTGGAGAAAGGGATGCCCAACCTGCTTAAACATATAGAAAGCATAACAGAAAAATTTGGTCTTCCTACAGTAGTAGCTGTTAACCGATTCCCAACGGATACGGAAGCAGAGCTGAAGCTTATTGAAGATAAATGCCGTCTGGCAGGTGTTCCTGTGGCAATATCCGATGTATGGGCTAAAGGGGGAGAAGGCGGCATTCAGTTGGCAGAAGAAGTGATCCGTTTGGCAGATAAAGAAACCAGGAGTTTCCGGTATACATATGAAAGCGAGCTGCCGATAAAGGAAAAGATAGAAGCCATTGCTAAAGAAATTTATGGGGCAGACGGGGTGGACTTCAGCGCTGATGCGTTAAAAGAATTATCCAGATTCGAATCATTCGGGCTGGGGAATCTGCCTGTTTGCATGGCGAAAACCCAGTATTCCCTGTCAGACGACCCTAAAAAGACGGGGCGTCCTGAAGGTTTCCGGATTACAGTCAGAAGCGTCAGGGCATCGGCAGGCGCAGGCTTTATTGTGGCGCTTACAGGAGATATTATGACCATGCCGGGTCTGCCCAAGGTACCTGCTGCGGAAAAAATTGATGTGGACAGAAATGGAGTTATTTCAGGCTTGTTTTAAGCGTTCTTTAGCTTTTACCTTTTCAGCTGCCGCTTGAAGGAATCTGATAAATAATAAAGTTCAATAAATGATTAATGAGTTAAAGTACCCAAGATTATGACAGGGAGGAAAATACGGATGCAGAAAATCAGAATAGGCATTTTGGGATATGGAAATTTAGGCCGGGGCGTGGAGCTGGCCCTTAATAACTGCCCGGACATGAAACTTGTCGGAATCTTTACACGCAGGTCTCCGGCAACTGTGAAGACTGCGCTTAAAACAACAAGAGTCATGCATATAGATGAGGCAGAGAATATGAAAGATGAAATAGATGTTATGATACTCTGCGGCGGGTCAGCCAAGGATCTGCCGATTCAGGGGCCCCGGTTTGCAAAATTGTTTAATACTGTAGACAGCTTTGATACCCATGCAAAAGTCCCGGAATATTTTGAGAAGGTGGATAAGGCAGCAAAATCAGCCGGCAAAATCAGCATCATATCAACAGGCTGGGACCCTGGCTTATTTTCCATTAACCGATTAATGTCCGAGGCTGTTCTTCCCCGGGGCAAAACTTATACATTTTGGGGCAAGGGGGTCAGCCAGGGGCATTCGGATGCCATTCGCCGCATTGATGGTGTAAAGGATGCAAAACAATACACCGTTCCCATAGAAGAAGCGGTTAACAAGGTAAGAAGCGGACAAAATCCGGACCTGTCTACCAGAGATAAACACCTGAGAGACTGCTATGTGGTTTTGGAAGAGGGAGCTGATCCCGTCCGGGTTGAGCATGAAATTAAAACCATGCCCGACTATTTTGCCGATTACGAGACCCATGTAACTTTTATTACAGAAGAAGAATTAAGAAAAAATCATTCCGCCATGCCCCACGGGGGTTTTGTAATCCGAAGCGGAAAGACCGGTGCAGATAATGAAAACACCAGTATCATAGAATATCAGTTAAAGCTGGACAGTAACCCGGAATTTACAGCAAGTGTGCTGGCTGCCTATGCCAGAGCAGCTTACAGGCTGCACAGCGAAGGTCAGTCAGGGGCAAGGACTGTGCTGGACATTCCGCCGGCTTACCTGTCTCCAAAGTCCGGTGCAGAGTTAAGAAAGGAACTTCTGTGAATTGGCTCCTGCTGTCAATAAGTACGATACAGGAACGGCAAACAGATATTATGAGATAATGGGATGGATACAGAGATAAATATAATATACCTAGGAGGATGGAAGTGAAGGCAATTATACTGGCAGCGGGCTATGCAACCAGATTATATCCGTTGACTAAGAATAAGCCGAAAGCGCTGCTTCCGGTCGGCAGCAAGCCGATTTTGGATCATATTATTGAAAATATTCTAAGCATTCCGGTAGTAGATGAAATATTTGTAGTAACAAATGAAAGATTCTATCAGCATTTTGCAGACTGGAAAAAAGAAAGCAATTATGAAGTTCCTATAACCGTATATAATGACGGAACTACCAGTAATGAAAATCGACTGGGTGCCCTTGGTGATCTTAAGTTTGTTATCGACCGGGCAAATATTGAAGATGACATTATAGTTGCAGCCGGAGACAATTTAATGGACTTTTCCCTGAAGGACTTGTATGACTTTTATGAGAGGGTCCAAAGCTGCTGCGTTTGTGTTAAAGAAGTAAAAGATCATGAAATGGAGAAAATGGCAATTGTTTTAATGGATGAGTCCAACCGGGTTACCGATTTTGAAGAAAAACCTAAAAACCCCAAGTCCAATCTGGGAGCTTTTGCTGTTTATATATACACAAAGGATACATTAAAACTTTTGGATGAATACTTAAGAACCGGCAATAACCCTGATGCTCCGGGCAATTTTCCCGCGTGGCTTTACAAACGGGTGCCGATTTACGCTTACAGGTTTAAAGGCAGCTGCTATGATATAGGAACCCATGATGCTTATGCAGAAGTACAGAAGCTGTATAAGGACAGATGATGACTTTTAGCAGGAGAGACGGTGTGTATTCATATTTTATGAAAGAAGCTCTTGAAGAGGCCAAAAAAGCATATGAATTGGATGAAGTTCCCATTGGCGCTGTTGTTGTTAAAGATGGAAAAATCATAGGCCGGGGGCATAATTTAAGGGAAAGGGAACAGGATCCTACCTTGCATGCAGAGATCATTGCTATCAGACAGGCCGCAGCTGAATTAGGTTCATGGCGCCTGACGGACTGTGAGCTTTATGTAACAATTGAGCCATGCCCCATGTGTGCCGGGGCCATATTACAGTCAAGAATCCCCAGGGTGATCTATGGTGCCAGGGATCCCAAAGCGGGCTGCGCCGGCAGCTTATATAATTTGCTGGAGGATTCAAGGTTCAATCACAGGGCGGAAGTGGTAGAAGGAGTTTTGGAAGAGGAATGTGCTGAAATAATAAGGGGCTATTTCAGGCAAAAGAGAGGGAAGTAATTTCCCTGTTGAGAGCGGGCTCAATGTATGTTAAAATAATTAAGCGCGCCGGCGTATTTCAGCATATTTGACTGATTCCAAAAGAAAAAAATAAGGGCAAAAATATGGAGAGATGTCCGAGCTGGTTTAAGGTGCAGGTCTCGAAAACCTGTGTCGGTTCACCCCGACCGTGGGTTCGAATCCCACTCTCTCCGCCATTTTACTCGAAAACCCGCTCTTTAAGCGGGTTTTCTTGCTTGATACAGCTCATATCATCTTTATACATACCTTCCTATTACAATCCTGTATCTGTTTTTACGGGTCTGGTCTCCTATTTCAAGCACCCGTATGCGTCCAAATCCTCGTAATGATATGATGTTATCTATCGAAACCGTTTTTGCCGGTTGAAGGCAGACCTGATGCGAAACTTGAACCAATCCGGATGTAATTTTTGCCTGGGCTTGTCCCCGGGAGATACGGAATGCAAAGGCCAACACGGCATCCAGCCTGAGTGATGCCACCGTTCCGGTAACTCGTTCATATTTTTCCGGCAAAGAAGGGAGGCCGTCAAGGGCAGTTTCAGAAACAGTAAGCCCCACTTTGCCGGCTTTTTGTAAGTTTAGAACGATGTAATTTGAGATTTGAGAAAGACAAATCAAAAAAGCGCGCCCGGGTTCTATAAGAATATCGCCCAGCACTTCCCGTTCAATGCCAAGTGCCAGCACAGCACCCAGGATGGTTCGATGAGTAAGGCTGTCCTGCCTGCGGTAGGTAAGTTCCAGGGCTGAAATGACCGATTCCCTGTCATAGGTGCCGAATTCCGGGTTTATAAAAACGGCAATCCGCCGTTCAGCATTCACAAATCCTCCGTCTGTAATCAATTCCACATCCCGGCGGCTGTTGTACCGCTGCCGTACCTGTTCCAGCTCTGCAGCAGTCAAAAATTTACTGTGTGCAATGCCGGTCTTTTGCGCTTTTTGTGCCAATCCGTCTATATAGTTAAAAAACATGTTACACCCCTGGTTTTGCTTTCATCTCTGTTTATTCTTATAATAAAATATTGCCAGCTGGGTTCTGTCTCTGAGATTGAGTTTATCAAGGATGGTGCTTATGGTATTCCTGATAGTGCCCTCGCTTAAATACAGCCTTTCGGCAATCTCCTTGTTGTTCAGCCCTTCTGCCACAAGACCTATAATCTCTCCTTCTCTTTCTGTAATGCCGTAAGCTGCATAATCTATTTTTTCATGACTCTTTATAAGGGATGGTATTTTAGACACAATATCATCGCCGAAAACGCTTTGCCCCATATATACGGCCTTTAATGCCGGAATTATGGAATCAAAATTTTGTTTGATAATATAACCCTTGGAGCCGATTTTTAATGCAGTGATAATATATTCATAATCGGAAAAGGTGGTTAGAAAGAGTATTTTTGCATCTTTATCCTTTTCCAATATGATTTTTGCGGCTTCCAAACCGGTCATGGCTTCCATTCTGATGTCCATCAGAAGTATATCAGGTTTCAGCTCATGATAAAGGCGGATTGCTTCCTCGCCGCTGTGGCCGATCCCTGCAACCTTAATATCTTCGTTTTGTTCCAAAATGATTTTAAGAGAGTTGCAAACCAGTTTGTCATCATCTATTATTAGAATTCTCATTTGCTGCTTCATTCCTCCCGGGATGTATTTGTCTTAAATTAAGTCTGTATTTCTTTTTCTTTTATACAGTACTGCCCCGCAGCACCTGGTATGTGTTAAATATATTATTTAACTATTACCCTTTGGACTTCTTCCTGGGTATGGAAATAAAAATTCGAAACCCTTTATCACTGCTTATATGTATATTGCCTTCAAGAGCCGTAATCCGGTCGGTAATATTCTGAATGCCTATTCCTTCATCTTTCCGATAACTGCCTTTTGTTCCGTTATCTTTTATAATCAGCTGATATAAAGCCGGATGCTCAATCATGGATATGGAAGCCTCTGTTGCGTTGGAATGCTTCATTATATTTGACAGGGCTTCTTTGACCACGGCAATAAAACAGTATTTTATATTCTTATCCGGCTCATCTTCTATATCATAGTGAAAAATAACCGGACAGAATTCGAAACCCTTTATCAGCTTATCAATTTCATTTTTCAAGTCAATAGAGTGTTCATGAAGATTATGCACGCTGGCCCGGATGCTGTCCATGGCCTCAGAAAGGGTATCCTTAATGGCTTTTAAAGGCTCTGTAATGGACTTATCTTTATTTATTGCCAAAAGGGCACCCACCTGTAAGATAGACCGGGTAAGCAGATGGCCTACATTATCGTGAATTTCCCTGGCAATTCTGTTGCGCTCGGTAATGGTTGCCAGGTGAACCTCATAATCCTGCCTGTCTATCAGTTCTTTATTCTGTTTTTCCAGTTTTAGGGAAATTTCCGCAGCGTTATCCCGCAGCTCATGATAAGCCTTTTCCATGCCTTCAAGGTCAGCAGTTCTTTTCTTCAATAGAACTGCTATAAGGATAAAAGCTGCGGTAAAGAGTACAGTGAAAAGAGGCAGCACCTTATAATGAACAGCCAGCGGGAAAAAAGAAAAAGCCCAGTAGTATCCCTTGGTTTTCATAAATGAACTGTCGTAGGAAAAAAGGGCAGTCAAGGGAACCAGTTCAATGTAAAAAAGACACAGCAGAAGGTAGAAAAAATAAACGGGCAGCGTGATTTTATCATTTTCAAAATAGCTTAATGCAGCACTTAGGATAAGCGCCACCAAAACGGGCACCACCATATACATTGAATCTGCTTCCAAGGCATACAGTATCAGAGAAAGAATCAGAATGACAGCCTTGTCCATCAATTTTCCCATAAAATGAATTCCCTTCAAAAGATAATCGTATCAAATGCCCCTGTATAGGTATCATATCCGGAATTTTTTAATGATACAAGTATTAATCATGAAGATAATTACTGCAGAATATTACATTTGTCACATCTGCTTTGGAAGCTCTTCACTAACGAATGAACTGAAAATTGATTATGATAAAAGCAGGCAGTAAGACTCAGCATGAATTTGTGTTCCATTAAATGCAAGGAGGAAGCTTATGGTAATAAAAGTTGAGAATCTGGTAAAGAGATATGATGGATTAATTGCCCTTGACCACTTCAGCCTGGAGGTCAGGGAAGGGGAGATTTTCGGTCTTTTAGGGCCAAACGGTTCAGGAAAGACAACAGCTATAAACTGTATTTTATCCCTTTTAAAATACGATAAGGGCACCATAGAGGTATATGGCAGACCCATGACTCCTGATGCCTACGATATAAAAAGAAATATTGGAATTATAATGCAAAACGTTGCTTTATTTGATGAGTTGACAGTATATGAAAATATAGATTATTTTTGCGGCCTCTATATTCCCGACAGAAAAAAACGCAAAGAACTTGTTGAGGAAGCCATAGATTTTGTTGAACTAAATAAATTTAGAAATTTTCTTCCCAAAAAACTCAGCGGCGGTCTGCTGCGCCGTTTAAATATTGCCTGCGGCATTGCCCATAAGCCCAGCCTGATTATTCTGGATGAACCGACGGTAGCGGTGGACCCTCAAAGCCGGAAAAAAATTCTGGAAGGAATAAAGGAGCTTAATAAAAACGGGGCTACCGTGGTATATACATCTCATTACATGGAAGAGGTAGAGGAAATCTGTACCCGCATAGCCATCATGGATAAGGGAAAAGTGATTGCCCTGGGAACAAAGGATGAGCTTAAGGGTATGATTCATTCCGGTGAAAAGGTCACCATTGAAATATTTGATTACAGCAGCAACATTCTGGAGGAAGTCAGGAGCATACCCCATATCATTACTGCTGAGTATACAGATAATCTCCTGGTTGCCAGGTTCAGCAAAGGAAAAAATAACCTTGGAGTCTTACTTGATTATTTGCGTTCCCGTCAGATAGAAACAGGCAGGATTTACTCTGAGCCGCCCACTTTAAATGATGTTTTCCTGGAGATTACCGGCAAGGAACTCAGGGATTATGCCAAGGGGGTACAGTGATATGCTTCATATTTATAAGTACAGACTTAAATGCATAATAAGGGATAAGCAAATGGTATTCTGGTCGCTGTTGTTCCCGATTATTCTGGCTGTCCTGTTCAATTTGGCTTTTTCCAATCTTTCCAAATCGGAAAACTTTAAGGAAATCAGAATAGCTGTTGCTGAAAATGATGAATTAAGGGGAAACCCCCAGTTTACAGAAGCACTCAATTCAGTTCCGGACCTTTTTGATGTAATCTACACTTCTAAGGCAGATGCAGAAAAGCTTCTGGAGGAAGACGATATAAGAGGGTATATTTATTTCGACCAGGGGCCTAAGCTGGTTGTAAAAAGATCCGGTATAAATCAATCCATTTTGAAAGCATTCCTCGATGACTATGTACAGACCGGCTCCACCATAGAAAGGATTATGGAGAAAAACCCGGCTGCCCTCCAGGGAGGGCTTATTGACAGTGTATCGGAAAGAAACAGCTATTTGAGGGAGATTTCACATGGAAAGGCTGAGCCCGATACAGTGGTAAATTATTTCTATGCTCTGATTGCAATGGCCTGCCTGTATGGAAGCTTCAGCGGCCTTAAGGAGGTAACTGCCCTTCAGGGGAATCTTTCCTTCCAGGGAGCCAGGGTGAATGTGACTCCCGTAAACAAGGCAAGGATGATAGCTGCATCCATAGGAGCGGCTGTGACTTATCAGCTTTTTGTCATAACGTCACATATTTTATTCCTGGTATTTGTAATTAAAGTGGACTTCGGAAATCAGATGTTTTATATAGCCCTGGCCTGTCTGGTATCATCAGTTACGGGTGTAACCTACGGCACCTTTATCAGTTCTGTCAATAGAAAAAGCGAGGGGGTAAAGATAGGCATTCTGATCGGCACTTCCATGATAATGTCCTTTCTCTCAGGCATGATGTTTGACAAGATGAAGTATATTATTAACTCAAAGCTGCCAATATTAGGGTATTTGAATCCTGCCAACCTGATAACTGATGCTTTTTATTCCCTGTATTATTATGATACCCACACCAGGTTTTTCACCAATATAGGTCTGCTCTGCGGATATATAGCTTTTTTCGGAGCGGTAACCTATCTGTCATTAAGGAGGCAAAAGTATGCAAGTATATAAAGCATTTTTCCGGATAATACAAAAGAATCTGCTCCAGATAATAATTTATGTTTTCGTTTTTCTGGCTGTATCCATAAGCTTGACAATAGCAGGTGTTAATCCGGTACAAACCGAGTTTACCCAGACAAAAATCAGTATGGCTTTCTTCGATTACGATAACTCTTCCCTTTCCCTGGGCCTAAAGAATCATCTTGCCAAAACAGGCAGGATGGCAGATCTTGCTGATGAAGCTGAAAGCATTCAGGATGCTCTCTTCTTCCGGGAAATTGAATATGCGCTCAGGGTGCCCCAAGGCTTTGCAGAGGCCTTGATGAGCGGAGAGGAAGCATATATTGAAAAGATAAGCGTACCGGCCTCTGTCAGTGAGGTGTACCTGGATAACGCAGTAAATAAATACCTGAATACTGCCAGAATATATATCAGCAATACAGAAGGCCTGTCCCAGGAAGAGCTGGCAGACTATATTGCAGCGGATATGGAAAAGAGCGCAAAGGTAGAGGTGAACCGGGAGATAGAGGAGCTTACACTAAGCCAGAAGGCAGGCAATCATTACAACTATATGGCCTATTCACTCTTTGCGGTACTGATTCTGGGCGTAAGCTCTGTAATGCTGGTATTTCAGAGTCAGGACCTAAAAAACAGGAATCTTTGTTCACCCATTACTCTGCGAAACATGAATTTTCAGCTGATATTAGGCAACATAAGCTATGCGGTTCTTGCCTGGATGGTAATGAACCTGTCCAGTATCTTTATGTTTGGCAGCTTTATGTTCACCGCTAAAGGGCTGCTTCTGATGGCAAACTCACTTATATTTACCATGGCAGCTCTGAGCATCAGCTTTCTTATAAGCATTTTGGTAACCAGCCCCGGAGCAGTGTCTGCTGCGGCAAATGTGGTATCCCTGGGAAGCTCATTCATAAGCGGAGTATTTGTGCCCCAGGAACTCTTAAGCGATACCGTGCTTAGAATTTCCTCCTTTACCCCTGCTTACTGGTATGTAAAATCCAATAATGATATAGCTGGGATGGGTGAGGTAACCGCCATGAGCAGAGCGCCTATATTTAATAATATGCTGATTATACTGGGCTTTGCCGCAGCTTCCTTTACTATAGCCCTTGTTATCACCAAGCAGAGGAGAATAAAGAAGCAGTAAACAGCCTTATGCAGCGCCCTGTTACTTTCCATATTCCTGTATTCTGCCTAATAAATACTTTATATCATGCTCAATATCTTCTGGAATTTCCAGATCAGGCAGCCCCAGAGCCCTTGAGGCATTCAAGCCCATAATGAAATTTCCAAGATAATTGACATGAATCCAGTCCCGCATAATCTTCTTATACTCTTCTTTGTTATTCTTGTAGAAGGGTTCCAGAATTTTGTATTGATCTATGAGGGGCAGGCCCAGCTCTTTGGACAGATCCCTGTTTGCCTGAACGAATTGGCTGAACAATGCCTCGAATCCTTCCGGTCCTTCATCATACACCGGGCAATAATAGGTTTGAAGCACCGGAAGTCCATCATTTTCCCTAATTATTAAACAAATTCGCCTTAAGTTCTCAATGTATTGGGCAAGGGTCATGCCTTTCATGGAGTCGTTTCCTCCTATGGTTATTATCACCATAGAAGGCTGGAAGGACAAAACATCCCTGTTAATGCGGTCCAGCAGCTGCCTGGTGGTTTCTCCGCTGATACCCTGGTTTATAACAACAACATTGCGGCCTATTGCTGCCCGGGCATTTATGTAAAGCCAATCCACCCAATTATGCCTGCCCTTGCTCCACCATGAAAGTTCGGTGTTGCTGGAACCAAATGCTATTATGCGGAAGGATTTTTCCTGTTCATTTCTCCACTTGTCGAAAATTCTGCTTAAATCCTGCAAATCTTTTCACTCCCAACCAAAAGTTTTGATTCCTGATATACGCATTTGACTCTTTAAATTCCATATTACTACACATACAAAGACTAATAAATAAATAAATTTCATTTTTGGAATAGAAATCTTTTCTCAGATATAATAGTATAAACTTGTATACCATCAATAAAAAGGTGTGGAATAAATAATAGACAAATAAATTGAAAGGAAAGAGTAAAATGAAAATTGATATTCATGCCCATGTTTTTCCCAAAAGAGGTTATGTCCGGGATGTTTTTCTTTCCGTGGAAGAGCAGCTTCAGGCAAATGAAGAACAGGGTGTAGATATGGCTGTAATACTGCCCCTGATACATTATGAGATCGTGCAGACACCGCAGATTATTGAGGACATTGCGGAGCTGTGCAGGCAGTATCCGGATAAATTTGTATTTTTTATGAACCTGGATCCCCGGATGTTTTACAGAAATCCCGAGGCGGATTTCTCGCCTCTCATCGAGTATTACCTTGAAATGGGCGCTAAAGGCGTAGGCGAGATGTGTGCCAATCTTCCCTTTGATCATCCCCTCATGGAAAATATGTTTTCATGCATAGACAAGTATGAACTTCCTCTCATCTTTCACATTGCTCCCCACCAGTATGGTTACTATGGAATCCTGGATGATGAAAATCTTACAGGCCTTGAAGGCGCACTTCAGAAGTTTCCCAATATCAAGTTTTTGGGCCATTCTGCAGATTTTTGGAGCGAGATTTCCGGAGACCAAATGCACGGCGGCTATCCTGACGGACCGGTTGCCCCCGGCGGCAGGGTGGTGGAGCTAATGCGGAAATACGATAATATGATGGGGGATTTATCTGCCGGCAGCGGCTTGAATGCAATTATGCGGGACCGGGAATTCGGCATCTGGTTTTTAAATGAATTTCAGGACAAATTGTATTTCGGTCATGATTTTTGCAGCGTCAGGAATACAAAAGGCATGGTAAAAGGTATGACGCTCAGCAGGTATATGGACGGCCTGCTGGAAGAAGGCGCAATTTCCCGGGAAGTATACGAAAAAATATGCAGCGGCAATGCACGTAAATTATTAAAGCTATAGGGGGCCGAAACCTTGGAAATGCGGGATCAGGCAAAGGTAAAAGAACTTTCGGACAGAGATCTTAATACAATCGTCATGCTGCCTCAGCATCTGCTGTGCCTTAAATGCCTGCAGGGCGGGGGTAAGGCAGAGTTTATGAACCGGTACTGCTTAAGTGAAAAGTTAAAAATAATACAGGAGAACAATGATGTTCATGTAACCCTTCAGGCTGCGTTTGATGAGGCCGGCTCAAAGACGCCCCTCTACTTTATGCAGACTAAGGAGGAACGAAAGCGGGATTTGGATGTTCTGCAAAAACTAGGTCTTGTGCCGGGCGATACCCGGACTGCCAGGGATTTGCTAAGCAGGGTGGAGGAGAGAATTCCCACACTTGAAGGGATCTGTACCTATGATTCGGTATATGAAGACGTTTGGACCCAGTGTCCTCTGGCCTGTAAAGGATTCTATGAAAAGAGCGGCCCAATCACTGCTCTAAGGCCCCCGGAAGAGATGAAGAAGGACAAGGTTTCTTCCTGCCGGGAAATAGATAAGGCCGACCGGCTGGTACTTCGGCCCCATCACTTGCTCTGCACCATCTGCTTTATTGGTTCAGACAGAAACGATATTCCCCTTGAAGAGGATAATCTCTATGAGGTGTGGGTAAAAATCCGGGAAAACCCCGATATCCCGATTCTGATTACTGAAGGTCCGGGAGACTGCATGGTCTGTCCGCCCTGTCATGCTTTCAAGCCAGAGCGGGGCATATGCGTTGCTTCCTGCCACCTCCGTGACAGGAAGAAGGATCTGGATACAATGTTACGGCTGGGTTTAAGCCCGGGAGATGAACTGCCTGCCCGTGAGCTGGTTGCAAGAATTTATCGCAGCATACCCACGACCAAAGGTATCTGCGGCTATGATACGGATACTGCCCCTGAGTGGACCACCTGTCAGAGCGTGCCCGGTAAAACCTATGAAAAAGGCCTTAAGCGGGGAGTTTTTTCAGGAGCTTTGCATGAAGAAATGATAAATCTTTCACGGAGATAGGGTATTATAATTCCGGCTGCTTTTCAAAAGGAGAGGTTGTAAACCCGTAGAGGGGTCCTTCCATGAAAAGCTACTGAATGCTATTGTTCTTTTTGTTGGAAAGTCGTTCCAGGAGATTGGATATTTTCTTTCTCTGCCGGGCCTCCCCTTCTGGGTCCAGCTTAAAGTCAACAGTCAGAAAACTGCCCTCTTTGGCTCCTTCCGGAAGCAGGGCCAGGGGAATGTTGACAGGTATTTCTTCGTCTCCCAATAAGACTACGGCAATATTGTTTTCTATACGGTCTATTACGGCTTTCATCTGCGCTCACCTAAATATTATTATTAACCATTATTTTTTCCTGTTATATAGCCGGTTTACCTTAAGGCATGTAAATTTAAGGGCTGAGATCTTTAATTGGGCTCAACGCTTTTATCGTAGGAAATCCCGTAACTTTTACCATCGGTAGAAACAATTATGGTACCATGGATATCCGTCCGAAAAACTTTTATATCTGCATCTTCCAGTTTTTCCAGCACCTCTCTGTGAGGATGGCCGTAGGAATTATCGGCACCGCACATAATGACCACGGCTTCCGGAGAAACAGCTTCCAGGAAGGCATCCACTGTGCTGGTAGAGCTTCCGTGGTGGCCGGCTTTTAGTATAGTGCTTCGCAGGGGAGACATTGCATCCAGCATGGCATTTTCAGAAGGTATTTCCGCATCTCCGGTAAAGAGGAAGCTGACCTTTCCATAGGTCAGCCTGGCAACGATGGAAGCGTTGTTTAAGTCATCTTCACTGGGGCTGTCAGGGGACAGAATCTCAAGTACTGTTCCGTCTTCAAAAGTGCGCTTCATGCCTGCCCGGGCTGCTGTGAAATCAATATCTTTTTCATCTATTAAAACCAGGTAGTCTTCAAAAGTTTTACTGGTATGCACTACACCCGGATCCATAACTTCTCTGACCGGTATGGTTTCCAAAACTTCAATTAAACCGCCGATATGGTCCGCGTGGGGATGGGTGCCGATAACCAGTTCCAGATCTTTTACATTCTGACTGAGAAGGTAATCTAAAGCAGCGCTTCCCCGATCACCTCCGTCTATCAGAATATCCTGAGCGGGAGTTTTAATATATATGGAATCTCCCTGTCCCACATCTATAAAATGAACTTCTACATACTGACCCCGAGTATGAATATTAGCCGCTTCGTTGGAAGGAAAAAGGTCAGATAATTCCAGGAGATTAACCAGGGCGAAAATAAGGAGGGCAACAAGGAAAATAGTCAGGGATCTCTTAGTTATTCTGGCTTCTTTTTCACTTCTTCTATTTATCACAGTTTTTGATTCCTTTCGATTTCAGCATTATAGGATTTTATTATATCATAATAATTCCATTTTTAGGGGTTTAATTAATAGTCCTTTCTGATTAATCCTGTCAGATTGGAGGCTCAAAGCTTTACTGCTTTCGTAATAAAATGAAAACAAGACAGTAAATTATGTTATAATAACTGTGATATAATTCTGCAAAGTAATATCTATTGCATTAAAGCAATGCCGCAATCAAGTTCCTCAATGCAAAGCTTAATATATAATACTTGTCTAAATAATACGAGTCTTAATGATACAATTTCTGTAGGATTAGAAAGGAAAAAGCAAATGATTATAGGTGTTATATCGGATACCCATGGAAGAATATCGGACAAGGCCCTGGAAGTTCTAAAGGGAAGCGCTGCGATTATTCATGCAGGGGATGTGGGCAGTCTGGATGTAATAAAGGCCCTGGAGGAAATTGCTCCGGTATATCCGGTCAAGGGAAACACCGACAGGGGGATATGGGCGCAAAGCCTGCACATGACCCAGCTTGTGGAAATAGGCGGCAGGAGCTTTTATGTATTGCATGATATCGGTGCTCTTGATATAGAACCCAAAAGCATAGGCATAGACGCCGTTATATACGGCCATACCCATAAGCCTAAAGAGGAGATGCGGGATGGAGTTTTATATTTCAACCCGGGAAGTGCAGGGCCAAAGCGGTTTAATCTGCCTGTCTGCCTGGGGCGTATAACCATAGCGGATGAAAAACTTGTTGCGGGATGGGTCGACTTGTCAAGGGAGAAAAACAGAAAACTTGGGAAATGGTTCCTGTAAATATTTAAGCAGGGTTTATGCAATAGGCAAGCTAATGGCTGCTCTTGCAAAAGCCAGCCTAAGTTGTTATCCTATGTCTGTCGGCCGATATACAGAAGGCTTCAGTTATAAACAAGCTGTTATTATTGTACACCTGTTTTAAGAACACTTAAGTAAAAAAGGAATGGAGAGTTATCATGCATTTATACCACCTGGACTTAAAGGTCTCTATGTATAAAACTGAGTACATAAAAAAATTGTTTCTTAAACTTAAAGAAAATGGCTATGACGGTATTGTAGTTGAAATAGACAATAAATTGAAATTTCCTTCCCATCCTGATTTTGCTGCCAAAGATGCACTTGATGCGGAAACATGGAAGGAAATTGTGCTGTTTGCAAAGGAGCAGGCCTTAATAATCTACCCCTTGATTCAGACTCTGGGCCATATGGAACATGTTCTTGAAGGAAGCAGCAAATATGCCCATCTGGCAGAGAACCCCGGGAATCCTTATATGCTCTGCCCCAGCAAGCCGGGTACAATGAGGCTGGCCAAAGATCTGGTGCTTGATATTATTGAAGTTTTCGACAAACCGGAATACATACACCTGGGCGGGGATGAAGTTTACGGACATATGGACAGCCGGGGTCTTAACAAATGCCCCATATGCTATACAAGAGATTCCGGCAAACAGTTGAATGACTTTTTAGTTGAACTGGCTGAGTTCTGTGTACAGCAGGGAGTCTCTCCAGAACTCTGGGCCGACGAGGTATTGGCAAATCCGGAAAATATAGAAAGGTTCCCGAAAGAGACAAGGTTTGTCGACTGGTATTATGCACGCACAGAAAGATATAATGACAATGCAGGTCTTTTGTGGGGTGCAAAGGATTTAATAGGCAGACCCATAGACGAGAAATTTTTTGAAGAAGTTCCGGATAAGCTGAAATGTCTGCTTCCCTTTGCCATAAAGGAAACAGAGTCAGGCAGGAAATTCAATAATTTCTATGGCGCGGAATATATAGTCAGCAAGGGATATAAGGCTTCAATCGGCAGCGGCGTCAGATTTGCAGGAGACTGTTATGTAATTCCCAGAATCCATATAGGTTCCAGGAACGTTGGCATGTCTGAAATCATCTCAAAGGAATTAGGGTGTGCCCATTTGGTAACAAGCTGGGCTGTCAGGTTAAATCATCCTGAAACCACCTGGCCGTCGCTGAGAGCAATAAGTAACATCAGCGAAGTTCAGATAAACTCATTTACCCGTGATTTAGCTCTTTATGAAGATAATACTGCCGGTTTGGAAACTGCCGGGGAAACGGAAAAGCTCATCGAACATATCGGCCTTCCTTTGGGAGGGATCGATATGGAGCACATATTACTTCTTATGGATGTTTCAAAAGGATATCACAGCATTGACATACTGCTGGAAAGGAATATGCGTTTTGAGCGGCCTTTTGTCGATAATTACTTAAAAGCCATATATGAAATTTCCACGGGAAAGGACAGGGACAACACCGTCAGCCAAATGGAGAAAAGGGTGGAGTCTGCCAGGAAAATCCTTTCTCATCTTAATGATAATTTAAATCAGGGAAAGGGCGACAGGGACTGTTTAATGCACTGGATTAACGGAATTGAGCTCGTCACATTGCGCACAGAACAGGCCCTTGCCATTATTGATTCTTATAAAAACGGGGTTGACAGGGATAAGATAAAGGATCTTCTGGAGCGCAACATAAGCCTTATGAAGGAATTTGAAGAATTATGGGGTGAAAGCGTCACGGAATATTCTTTGGAACAGGAAAAAGAGATTAAATTCAAGAGAGATATAAGAATGCTGGAAAACCTCTTAAGCAGCTGAGGCGGGAAGGAGAGAGGCTTTGTGAAATATTATGTGGAACCGTCAAAGAAACTGCCCGTAAAGGCAGAAGTGGATGTTCTGGTATTAGGAGCCGGTCCTGCCGGTTTTTCTGCAGCGGTAAACGCAGCCAGACAGGGAGCAGATGTCATGCTAATCGAGCAGGCTGGAGATGTGGGCGGCGTTGCCACCACCGGGCTTATGAGCCATTGGACAGGCAGAACCAAGGGAGGTTTCTATCAGGAAATACTTGAGCGCTGCGGCGATGCTGATAACCGGCTGATAAATCCGGAAGAACTTAAGACCCTTATGCTGGAGATGCTGGAAGAAGCAGGGGTCAGGCTGCAGCTTTATACCTTTGCATCAGATGTCATAGTGGAAGATAATACAGTGAAGGGCGTTATTATCGAAAGCAAATCCGGCAGAGAAGCAGTCATGGCCAGGGTAACCATTGACTGTACCGGAGATGGAGATATAGCTGCCAAAGCCGGTGTACCCTATGTCAAGGGCAGGGAAACAGACGGTAAAATGCAGCCCATGACCCTTATGTTCAAGGTGGCCGGCGTGGACATGGATCGTGCGGTTTTTCCGGGAAGTTTTGAAGATAACATTAAGATCGATAAGGGTTACATTCAGGACCTGGGAAAAGAGAATATTCCTTATCCTGCAGGGCATGTCCTGCTTTATCCTTCGCCCATACCCGGAGTGGTGACTTGTAATATGACCAATGTCATCGGTGTGGACGGAACAAAGTCGGAGGATCTGACCAAGGCTGCCATAGTTGCGAGAAAGCAGATTAAACCCATAGTAAAGTTTTTAAGGGAATTTGTACCCGGATATGAAAACTGCTATGTTATAAGCTCGGCATCGATTATAGGGGTGAGAGAAACAAGACATTTCAAGGGTGAATATACTCTGACGGAGGAAGACATACTTGAGGCCAGAACCTTTGATGACTGGGTGGTCACTAAAGCTCATTTCAATTTTGATGTGCACAATCTTACGGGCAGCGGGCTGGATGAAACCGGTGTGCAGAAGCACTTCAAACAGCAAAGGAGCTACACAATTCCCTACAGATGCCTTGTACCTGTAAATATTGATAATCTCCTTCTGGCAGGAAGGAATATTTCCGGCACACATATGGCTCATTCCAACTACAGGGTCATGCCCATATGTGCCAATATGGGACAGGCAGCAGGAATTGCAGCAGCACTTGCAGTAAAGTATGATGTGAAGCCGAGGGATCTGGATGTCAGCAGAATCCAGGAAGTCCTGAGGGAAAATGGAGTAGATTTATAATTATATTTCGCACTTTAAATGTATTACTAAACGATTAAACTGGAAGGTGATTCATATGGCTGAGAAAATAAAAACCGTTATAATCGGCGCAGGTGCCAGAGGGAATGTTTATGTAAGGCAGGCCCGTCCCGGTGACCTGGAAATAGTCGGGGTTGCGGAACCCCATGAGGGAAGGCGGAACTATATAAAGGAAACTTATGGTCTAAGCGATGATGTCTGCTTTGAAAGCTATGAAGAGCTTTTTGAAAGGGACAGATTTGCTGACCTGGCTATAATTGCCACAAACGACAGGATGCATGTTGACCCAGCAGAGAAGGCAATGAAAAAGGGCTATCATATACTTCTCGAAAAACCCATATCTCCTGTTCCTGAAGAGGTATACCGAATAGGGCAGCTTGCGGAAAAATATGACAAGGTGTTTTCCATTTGCCATGTTTTAAGGTATACATCCTTTGTTAAAACTCTTAAGAAACTCCTTGATGACGGCGCCATAGGCGATCTTGTATCCATAGTGCATAACGAAAATGTGGGATACTGGCATATGGCACACAGCTTTGTACGGGGAAACTGGAGGAATTCAGATGAAACATCACCCATGATACTTGCTAAATGCTGTCATGATATGGATCTTCTCCTGTATCTCATTGGTTCAGACTGCAAGAAGGTTTCTTCCTTTGGTTCCCTGGTGCACTTCAAAGAAGAAAACAAGCCGGAAGGCGCACCTAAAAGATGCGTGGAAGGCTGCCCAGTTTATGACACCTGCCAATTCAATGCTGTAAAACTTTATACCCAGTCCCAGCTTCGCAACTGGATACCTCGGATATTTAATCTGGATGAGGTTACAGATGAAAACATTATAGCCGCCCTTTATGAAAACCCCTACGGCAGGTGTGTATATCAGTGCGACAATAATGTTGTTGATCATCAGGTTGTGAATCTGGAATTTAAAAACAATGTGACGGTAGCCTTTACAATGTGTGCTTTTACAAAGAATAATGAACGGGTATTCAGATTTATGGGTACCAGGGGTGAAATTGAGGCCTATATGGAAAAAAATGAAATCATCCTTAAGGACTTTGTAACCGGAAACATAAACAAAATAGAAGTTTCCAGATCTGTATCAGGACATGGCGGCGGTGATTCAAGCATTATGGGCACCCTGGTCGATGCCATAAGAGGAAAAGGCGAAGACAAATCTTCAGCGGTTGTTTCAGTACAGTCTCATATGATGGCTTTTGCAGCTGAAAAGTCAAGGCTTGAAAACAGGGTCATAGACTTGGATGAGTATGTAAGTCAGGTGGCAGAAAAAGCGAAACAAGCTTTTAAATAAACCTTGAATAAAAAAGAAGGAGGAATATATATGGCTGATTTTAAAATTGGGGTTATTGTTGATTCGTTCAGGATTGACATTAAGGATGCAGTAAAAAAGGCAAAAGAAGTAGGGGCCGAAGGAATTCAGGTATATGCTACTAAAGGCCCCATGGCTCCGGAAAATATGGATAAAAATAAGAGGAGAAAATTTGTCGACCTGGTAAAATCCAACGGGCTTGTTATATCTGCTCTCTGCGGAGATATGGGCGGAGGGTTTGTTGACAGGGGGACAAATCCCCAAAAGATTGAAAGGTCCAAAAGGATCATGGATCTGGCCAAGGATCTGGGAACAGACATTATAACCACCCATATCGGGGTTGTTCCGCAGGATCCCAATCATCCCAGGTATAAGATTCTGCAGGAAGCCTGCGAGGAACTGGGTGAATACGGAGATAAGGTAGGAGCTAAGTTTGCTATAGAGACAGGGCCGGAAACCTCAGCAGTTCTTAAAAACTTCCTGGACAGCCTAAGTTCCAAAGGTGTAGCGGTAAATCTTGATCCTGCCAATCTGGTAATGGTAGTAGGGGATAATCCTGTAGAAGCGGTTTACAACTTAAAGGATTATATTGTCCACACCCATGCCAAGGACGGAATCATGTTAAAGGAATGTGATCCGGAAATCGTATACGGTATGATAAAGGGTCATAAACCTGAGGAGCGGACCTTCAGAGAAGTACCTCTGGGAGAAGGAAGCGTTAACTTCCCGGAATATCTAAAAGCTCTTGAATCCATAGGCTACAAAGGCTTTTTGACAATTGAAAGGGAAGTCGGGGATAATCCGGAAAGAGATATAAGGCTGGCAGTTAACTTCCTGAATGAAACCATAAGCAAACTGAACAAATGAATACCAGCGGAAGATAATAGCGGAAAATGAAAGTGGTGGAGGAACAGATGAAGAAAATTAAAGTGGGCATTATTGGAACCGGTAACATAAGTCATACTCATACAGCCGGATATATGGCTCTTGACAATGTGGAGCTGTATGCAGCCTGTGACATAAATGAGCAGAGGGTAAAGGACTATGCCAGGAAATACGGCTATAAACATGTCTTTACAGACTATAATGAAATGCTTAAGCTGGAGGAACTGGATGCGGTAAGCGTATGCACATGGAACAGCGTACATGCGCCTGCTTCTATAGCAGCCTTAAAGGCCGGAAAGCATGTATTATGCGAAAAGCCCATGGCCATGAATACCGAAGAGGCATTGGCTATGGAAAAAGCGGCCAAAGAAGCCGGTAAACTTCTTATGATCGGTTTTGTAAGAAGATTCGGCAATGATGCAAGAATATTAAAGGACTTTATCGACAGTGGAATGATGGGAGACATCTACTACGCAAAAGCTTCTTACCTGAGAAGGAACGGATGTCCCGGAGGCTGGTTTGGGGACAAGAGCCGCTCCGGCGGAGGTCCCTTAATTGATCTGGGCGTTCATGTTATTGACCTGGTTCGTTATATGATGGGCAAACCAAAACCCGTATCTGTAACGGGGGCTACATTCAATAAACTGGGCGATCGAAGAAATATTAAATCAACCAAGGAATACCGTGCATCTGATGACTCAGAGGAAATTTTCGATGTTGAAGATCTGGCACTGGGAATGATTAAATTCGATAATGGCTCTGTGCTGACAGTGGAAACCAGCTTCAGCTTAAATATTGAGAAAAATGTTGCCGATATCGAATTATTCGGAACCAGATCAGGTGCAAAACTTTCTCCGGAACTAAAATTCTATTCAGAAATAAACGATTATCTTGTTGATGTAACTCCGGCTCACGACACAGCTCTCAGCTTCACCGGGCTTTTTGAAAATGAAATAGCTCATTTTATAGACTGTATAGCAAACGGCACCGAATGCATAAGCCCCGCAGAAGACGGAGTAGAGATCATGAAAATTCTGGATGCGGTTTATGAATCAGCAAGAACTGGCAGGGAAGTTGTGTTGTAAATTTACAAATCAGCTTATATTAAAGCAAAAAAGAGAAGAACGACGCTTTTGTCGGACTTCTCTTTTTTACAGACTAATTAATACCCGCTGTTTCAGTCATTCCATAATATTTTTTTCATCTACCAGGCTGAATCCTGCTTCAGATAAAACAGTTTCTGCCAACTCATTGTTTTCTACTCTGAAAACCACATAAGCGCTGCCTTTTTTTCGGCTTATGAATGCGTACAGATATTCAATATTTATTTCATTTTTGCTTAGCACTTCTACTACTGAGGAAAGACCGCCGGGAGCATCTTTCATGGCCACTGCGATTACTGGTGTGATGGATACAATGAATCCCGCATCCTGCAAGGCCTTAAGCGCAGTTTCATTATTATCCGCTATAATACGGAGGATTCCAAAATCTTTCGTGTCTGCCAGGGACAGGGCTCGCAAATCAATTTCCTTTTCAGCCAGCATCTTTGTGACTTCTAAAAGTGTTCCGGGCTTGTTTTCCAAAAAAACAGATAATTGCTGAATCATGATTATGGGCTCCTTTCCTCTTTTGGTTCAAAATTTTATATTCCAATATGGAAAATCAGAGCTTGCGTTTGTCGATTACCCGAACCGCTTTTCCGGTAGAACGTTCAATGGTTTTCGGAGCTACAAGCCTGATTTCTGCGCCTACTCCCAGAGTAGACCTGACCGCCTCCCGCAGATCCCCTGCCATTTGTTCAAGATTCCGAACCTTATCAGAAAAGGTTTCCGGGCTCAGTTCTACAATTATTTCCAACCTGTCCTGATTACTTATCCGGTCAACTATTATCTGATAGTTTCCGGGGTAACCTTTAGTCAATAGAACAGACTCAATTTGTGATGGGAAAACATTTACGCCGCGGATAATAAGCATATCGTCTGTACGCCCCATGGGTTTTGACATTTTGATAAAAGTACGGCCGCAGGAACATTTTTCTCTTTTCAGAATTCCAATATCCCGGGTGCGGTATCTCAGTATGGGAAAAGCTTCCTTGGAAATACAAGAGAATACAAGTTCTCCCTGTTCACCCTCCGGCAGAACTTCCCCTGTATCCGGATCAATAACTTCAGGAATAAAGTGATCTTCGTTAATATGCATTCCTGTTTGGGCGCTGCATTCATAGGCTACGCCGGGTCCCATAATTTCGGTGAGCCCGTAAATATCATAAGCCTTCAGCCCCAGTGACTCTTCCAGATTTCTGCGCATTTCCTCAGTCCAGGCTTCAGCACCGAAGATACCTGCCTTTAAAGACAGTTCCGATTTATCAATTCCCATTTCAGCAATGCATTCTGCCAAATATAAGGCATAGGAAGGTGTACAGCAGAGAATGGTGGATCCAAAATCCCGCATAATGGTTATCTGGCGCTGGGTATTTCCTGAAGAAACGGGAATGGTAATTGCCCCCAGTTTCTGGGCTCCGTCGTGCATTCCCAATCCTCCTGTGAAAAGGCCGTAACCATAGGATACATGTACCAGGTCATGTTCTGTGCCGCCGACAGCAACCAGCTGCCGGGCGCAGATATCACTCCAGTTTTCCAGGTCATTTCTGGTATAGCCTACCACAATTTGTTTTCCGGTAGTGCCGCTGGACGCATGAAGGCGAATGACTTTTTCCATGGGAACTGCAAATAAACCAAAGGGGTAGGTATCCCGTAAGTCGTCCTTGCAGGTAAAGGGCAGTTTATGAAGATCATCCCGGGATTTTATATCTTCCGGCCTGACACCTGCCCTGTCCATCATATCCCTGTAATAAGGTACTGCATTATATACGCGGTTAACTGTATTTATCAGTCGTTCATTTTGTATTCTGTAAATTTCTTCTATACTTGCGGTTTCGATTTCCGGCTGGTAATATCTTTCCAAAGAGACCCCTCTCCTTACATTCTATCGTTATCATTTTTATATAATGCATTTAATTTACTGTCACTTTTCCTATAATCATTCCTGCTGCATCTGATTTTAGCATAATTCAGGCAAATTGCTTTCAATATTTCCCGCTGACAGCTTGAGTTCAATTATTTGCATTTCGTCCCAGTTTAAACGCTTCCTTGTTCAAATCCAGATAGCGGGGAGGTATGCATTCTTTAAGTGCATTCTCCCAGGCTTCCAATGGCATATTGAAATATGTGGACAGTCTGCCCATTAGCACAATATTTGCAGCCCTGACGGACCCTGCCCTTTGAGCTAGTTTAAGAGCATCAACTGCATCAACCAGGGCTCCTGTTGCCTTGATTTTCTCTATTAATGCATCAGGATAAGCTGCAGCTCCGGTTATAACCGGCATGGGATCGATTCGCTGTGTGCTTAATATCACCCTTCCTCTTGATTTTAAATAGGGAAGCCAGCGTGCCGCTTCCAGCATTTCAAAAGAAACAATATAGTCTGCTTCTCCCTTATCAATGACAGGGGAATATACCTTTTCGCCAAATCGAACATAGGTCACGACTGATCCGCCCCGCTGACTCATGCCATGCACTTCTGAGACTTTAACGTCCAGTCCCTGCTCCACCAGCAAGGTTCCCAGCAGATTGCTGGCCAGCAGGGAACCCTGGCCGCCCACGCCTACAATCATAATGTTTGTTGTTTTCATCAGACACCCTCCTTATCTGCCTGGATTGCATCAAAGGGACACAGGCTGATGCATACTTCGCAGCCAGCACACAGGGTTTCATCAATTGCTGCCTTGCCATTCTCCAGGTGAATGGCGGGACAGCCCAGGCGCATGCATATCTTACAGGACCTACATGCTTCCTTTTTGACAAAAACCGGCGGGCCGTGGGTGACATGTTTTAAAAGCACACAAGGCCTGCGGGCTATGATAACGGAGGGTTCGTCTGCATCCAGTTCTTCTCTGACAACTGCTTCACATTCTTCCAAGTCATATGGATCAACAACCCGTACCCTATTAATGCCGCATGCTCTGCAAAGGGCCTCCAGATCAACCTTTCCGGCCGGATCACCCTTGATATTGTATCCGGTAGCCGGATTTTGCTGATGTCCTGTCATCCCGGTAATGGAGTTATCCAGTATAATCACAGTGGAGTTTGAGCCGTTGTATCCGATGTTAATCAGGCTGTTGACTCCTGTGTGAAGGAAGGTGGAATCTCCGATTACGGCAACTGTGTTCTTTTCGCTTTCTCTACCGAGGGCAATATTAAAACCGTGAAGACTGGATATGGATGAACCCATGCATATGCAGGTATGCATTGCGTTCAGCGGAACCGCTGCGCCAAGGGCGTAGCATCCTATATCCCCCAAAACGTTTAACTTCAGCTTTGATAAGATATAAAATATGCCCCGATGGGGACAGCCTGCACACATTACAGGCGGACGGACGGGAATTTCATCTTCCAGAGTTTTTCCTGCTTTAGTTTCACGTCCCAATTTTTCCGATATCAAATTCTGAGAGAATTCACCAATCATAGGAAAGAGGGTCTTTCCTTCCACAGACAGCCCTAAAAGGCGGCAGTGAGTTTCAATTATTGGATCCAGCTCTTCTATAACTATCAGGCGGTCAACCTTTTCTGCAAATTCCCGAATCAGTTTTTCGGGGAGGGGGTTTACCATGCCCAGCTTCAGATAACTGGCTTCCTTACCAAATACTTCTTTGGCATATTGATAAGCCGTGCCGGCTGCAATAATTCCCAGGAAGGCATTCCCCATTTCCATGCGATTAAGGGGTGATGTTTCCGCATATTCAATCAACCGGGCGGTCCGCTCCTCAACAATGGGACGGCGCAGTCTGGCATTCCCCGGCACCATAACATATTTCCTTATATTTTTGTAAAAAGGCTTTGTTTCCGAATTGGTTTTCTCACTTAAGGTTACAATGCTTTGTGAGTGAGAAATCCGGGTACACATACGCAGCAGGACAGGAGTATCATACTCTTCGGACAAATCAAATGCAATTTTGGTAAATTCCAAAGCTTCTTTGGAATCTGAAGGTTCCAGCATAGGGACTTTTGCTCCAATGGCATAATGGCGGGAATCCTGCTCGTTCTGGGAAGAATGCATTCCCGGATCATCTGCCACCCCGATAACCATTCCTGCGTTTATCCCGGTGTAGGACAGGGTAAAAAGGGGGTCTGCCGCAACATTCAGCCCTACGTGTTTCATGGCGCAAAAGGAACGTTTGCCGGCCAGGGAAGCTCCGAATGATACTTCCATGGCCACCTTTTCATTGGGTGCCCATTCGCAGTATATATCAGCGTATTTGGCTGCATATTCCGTAATTTCTGTACTGGGCGTTCCGGGATAGCTGGAAACCACCCGGCATCCCGCTTCATACAGACCACGGGCAACGGCTTCATTGCCTAACATCAAACGTTTCATCTATATTCACATACCTCTTAATTTTTATTATTAATTGTATACGTATCATACATAAAGCTTTCTAGAATTATAACATTCATTTATACCTTTGTCGATGTATACATTCATCCTGGCGGCATTATAATTTTTGCAGTATACATATCTTTTGTATGATAGAATAAAACAAAGCATTTTGGATCCTGACCTTGAATATAAGGAGAGATGAATCCATGTCTGATTTTATTATGGAAAAACACTCTACTCCCATACGGGGACATTATGATGTAATAGTTTGCGGAGCCGGTCCCGCCGGGGTTTGTGCGGCCATAAGCGCAGCAAATCAGGGCAGCAAGGTATTATTGATCGAACGGGGCGGCTGTCTGGGCGGCATATGGACCGGAGGCCTGCTAAGCTGGATCCTTGACTCTGCCGACAAGGGAGGAATTCTGCGCCGGATAATAAGTACCCTGGAAGAAAGGGGCAAGGGTTATCATGCCCGCTCCAATAACTTTATTGCAGAGCCTGAGGCCGTTAAGCTGCTTCTTGAAGAGATGTGCCTGGAAGCAGGGGTCGAAATAATGCTCTATACGCTGGTCTGCGGGGCTCATGTTGAGGACGGCCGGCTTAAAGCGGTAATTTGTGAAGAGAAGGGCGGAAGATGGGCAGCCGCTGCTGATGCCTTTGTGGATGCAACAGGTGACGGCGATCTTTCCTACTTTGCCGGCTGCGGCTATGATCTGGGCAAGGAAGGCACAGGAGAGACCCAGCCTATGTCGCTGATAGCCCTGGTAGACGGGGTAGACCCTGATGCTGCCCGTGTGTTTAATAATACACTTCCCTATATGGAAAACCATAATGCAAAGAAATCTTTGCTCAGTGAAATGAGAAGTGCCGGTATTGATCCAAGTTACGATCACCCATCCCTCTTTCATGTAAAAGACGGACTCTGGCTTATGATGACAACTCATGCTTATGGTTATGACCTCCTGGATGCTTCAAGCCTGACTAAGGCAACCATGCTTTTACGAAGGGAAATGGCGGAACAAATAGAAGCCCTTAGGTCTAAGGGGGGAATCTGGGCAAATATGAGAATGCTGCAGAGCGCACCTTTTATAGGAGTACGTGAAGGCAGAAGAATTCACGGACGTTACAGAGTAACTGCAGATGATGTGATAAATGGTGCCCGCTTTCCCGATGCAGTCTGCCGGGTGAACTTCCCCATTGATATACATCCGCTTAAGCGTGAAAACACATTTGAACAGGAAAAGGGAGGCTTAAAGGCCAGGCCCTATGATATTCCTTTAAGGGCCTTGATCGCAAGAGATGTGGAAGGGCTCTATCTGGCAGGAAGGCTCATAAGCGGCGATTTCTGGGCTCATTCCAGCTACAGGGTTACAGGCAATGCCGCAGTTTTAGGTGAGGCAGCCGGGAAAGCAGCAGCGTTGAAGCTTGGTTAGATTTGAATTTAAACAGCCCATAACCTTTGTTGATACAGACAGGGGTTATGGGCTTTTTCATGATTTTCATTTGCTGTGATGCAGCCATGAATTTTCTTTCTATAAAAAAGAAAAATATTCATATTGACTTTGAATTTCATATATGGTATTTATATAAGGTACTTTGTTTAGCTATAATAAACTTTTTGTTTAGTTACATGAGACTGGGTGGTATTTATGAGAATAGGAGAAAAAATCAAGGAGTTGAGGAAGCGAAACGGTCTGACGCAGCAAGAGCTTGCAGACCGTTGTGAGCTCTCTAAGGGTTTTATATCCCAGGTGGAGAGGGAGCTTACATCGCCTTCAATAGCAACTTTAATAGATATTTTAGAGTGCCTTGGAACGAATATAAAGGATTTTTTCAACGAACAAATAGATGAGAATATTGTTTTTAAAAAGGATGACGTTTTCAGCCTGGAAAACAAAGATTTAAACCATGTCATCCACTGGATTATTCCCAATGCGCAAAAGAACATAATGGAGCCGATTATCATAGAGCTGGGTCCGGGCGGCAGTTCCAAGGTGGAGGATCCCCACGACGGTGAGGAGTTCGGCTATGTTCTATCCGGTTCAATCAACCTTTATTTAGGCAAGAACCATTACCGGGTGCGTAAGGGAGAAAGTTTTACATTTAAGCCTGATATGACTCATTATATAACCAATGCTTCCAAGGGGAAAACCACTTTGCTGTGGGTTTCCTGTCCACCCAGTTTTTAGCATAAACAAATAGAATGGGGGCTTTTGCTATGACTGACAAGATTATTCTGGAGCTTAAAAATGTATCCAAGTACTATGACGATACACCGGCTCTGGTTAATATGAATCTGTATATTCGGAAAAATGAATTCATTACGCTGCTGGGTCCAAGCGGCTGCGGCAAAACAACTACACTGCGGATTATAGGCGGTTTTGAAGAAGCGGACAGCGGCGACCTTCTGTTTGAAGGCAGGAATATTAATAACCTGCCTGCATATAAGAGGAAGGTTAATACTGTATTTCAAAAGTATGCCTTATTCCCCCATATGAATGTTTTTGACAATATAGCCTTTGGGCAGAAAATAAAAAAGCTTGATAAAAAAATAATTCAGGAAAATGTAAGGCGGATGCTCAGACTTGTGAACCTGGAGGACTTTGAAAAGCGGTCTGTAGACTCCTTAAGCGGCGGACAGCAGCAAAGAGTGGCTATTGCCCGGGCCCTTGTCAATGAACCGGAAGTTCTTCTTCTGGATGAACCCCTTGGTGCACTGGATCTTAAGCTGAGAAAAGAGATGCAGATAGAGCTGAAAAACATGCAGCAGAAACTGGGTATCACCTTTGTATATGTTACCCATGATCAGGAAGAAGCTCTGAGCATGTCAGATACCATAGTAGTTATGAACAACGGCATAATTCAGCAGATCGGCACACCGGAGGATATTTATAATGAGCCGAAAAACGCTTTCGTTGCCCGCTTTATCGGAGAGAGCAATATACTGGACGGCTATATGACCGAGGACTTTCTGGTTGAATTTCTGGGAAGAAAAATTAAATGTGTGGATAAATGTTTCCCGGGACAGCCTAACGTGGATGTGGTCATCCGGCCTGAGGATGTTAAAGTGGTTCCTGCCGGAGAAGGCATGCTGGATGGCATTGTCCGGTCTGTCACATTTAAAGGCGTCCATTATGAAATGATGATAGAAGGGCAAGGTTTTGCCTGGATGGTGCACAGCACAATAATGGCGCCGGTAGACAGTAAAGTAGGTCTGAGAGTAGATCCGAATGATATTCATATTATGAGGAAGGAGGCAGCGACATGAAAAGGCAATGGCTGGCTTCCCCCTATATCGTCTGGATGATTATGTTCATAGTCGTGCCCATGCTCCTGGTGCTGTTTTACAGCGTGACAGAGCAGACGGCTGACGGATACCGGTTTACCTTCGACCATTTCAGGAGGTTTGTGGATCCTATTTATATTAATGTGCTTTTCCGTTCAGTAGCGCTGGCCTTAATAAGCACCGTAATATGCCTCTTGCTTGGGTATCCCATGGCTGCAATTCTGGCCAGTAAGGAATACAGCAGGAAAAAGATTCTGTATATGCTGATTGTGCTTCCCATGTGGATGAATATTCTTCTTCGCACCTATGCCTGGATGACCCTGCTGGAGCGCAACGGCATAATCAACACCATCCTGTCTTTCCTGCGGCTGCCCCCTCTTGATATTCTTTATACCAATAAAGCAGTGGTGCTGGGCATGGTTTATAATTTTCTTCCCTTTATGATCCTGCCCATTTACTCGGTTCTTTCCAAGATAGATGAGAGCGTTATAGAGGCTGCTCAGGACCTTGGGGGCAACAGCTTTACGGTTTTCAGACGGGTAATTTTTCCCTTGAGTCTTCCTGGAGTAATGTCCGGCATAACCATGGTATTCATGCCGGCGGTTACTACCTTTGTTATTTCAAGGCTGCTTGGAGGCGGGCAGTTCACCCTTATAGGGAATCTGATTGAGCAGCAGTTTTTATCTTCGGGAGACTGGGGCTTCGGCTCCGCATTGTCGGTTATAATGATGCTTCTGATTTTGGCCAGCATGGGCATTATGTCCAAATATGAGCAGGAAGGCGGGGGTGGTGCGCTGTGGTGATGCGTTTTTTAAAAAAGACCTATGTATTTCTCATATTTGCATTTTTATATGCTCCCATCCTGATCCTGATTATATTTTCATTCAATCAGTCAAAATCCAGGGCTAATTGGGAGGGTATTACCTTAAAATGGTATATGGAATTGTTTAAGGACCGGCAGATAATGTCTGCCCTGTACAACACCATCCTGATTGCTGTTTTATCCTCTATAGTTGCTACCTTAATAGGTTTGATTGCTTCCATCGGTATTTTCAGCATGAAGAAACTTCAGCAGAAGGTGGTTCTGAACCTTAATTATATTCCTATATTGAACCCTGATATAGTAACGGGCATCTCTCTCATGGTATTGTATATCTTTATGAAGATGCCCCTGGGTTTTGTGACCATGCTTTTGGCTCACATAACCTTCAATATTCCCTATGTGATTCTGTCCATCCTGCCTAAACTGAAGCAAATGAACAAGCATCTGTATGAGGCAGCGCTGGATCTGGGAGCAACCCCCATAGAAGCTTTTTGGAAGGTCATCCTGCCTGAAATAATGCCCGGTATTATTACAGGGTTCTTGCTGGCATTTACCCTGTCCATTGATGACTTTGTAATCAGCTTTTTCACAACAGGCTCCGGTTTTGACAATCTGTCCATCGTCATATTCGGCATGGCCAGAAGAGGAATCAGCCCAAAAATCAATGCGTTATCCACCCTGATGTTCATCAGTGTTCTGGCGCTTTTAATAATAGTAAATATAAGAATGTCCAAAGACAACACAGAAAGGAGATCGAAAATTGAGAAGAGCAAAGATAACGGCCGCTATCTTCCTGATGTTGGCCATGATATTTAGTCTTTCAGCCTGTGCAGGCGGTGAAGGCGGGGATCAGCAAAAAACCACAACTTTAACCGTCTTTAACTGGGGAGACTATATTGACGAAACGGTTCTGGAGGATTTTGAAAAAGAATACGACGTTAAGGTAAATTATACCTATTTTGCTACCAATGAAGAAATGTATGTGAAACTTAAATCCGGCGGTACCAACTATGACGTTATTTTTCCATCGGATTATATGATAGCCCGGCTTATTAAAGAAGATATGCTGCATAAGATAGACATGAGCAAGATAACCAATTACCATCATATTGGTGATGAATTCAAAAACCTGGATTACGACCCCAATAATGAGTATTCGGTCCCATATATGTGGGGCACATTGGGAATTGTCTATAACACCACTATGGTGGATGATCCTGTGGACAGCTGGGAAATTCTTTGGAACCCAAAATATGAAAAACAAATATTTATGCTGGACAGCCAGAGGGATTCCATTGCAGTTGCTCTAAAAAAACTCGGATTTTCTTTAAATACCAGGAATGAGGCGGAGCTTGAGGCAGCCAAGCAGGAACTAATTAAGCAGAGGCCTCTCGTATTATCCTATGTCGGAGATGAGGTAAAGGATAAGATGGTTGGCGGTGAAGCGGCCCTGGCAGTTGTCTGGTCCGGAGATGCCGTTGCCATGAAGTGGGAAAATGAAGATCTGGCGTATTCAATTCCCAAAGAGGGTTCCAATCTGTGGTTTGACGCCATGGCAATTCCAAAGACCAGTCAGAATAAAGAAGCGGCTGAACTGTTTATCAATTTTATGACTGATCCGGAAATTGCCCTCCGCAATGCTGAATATATAGGGTATTCAACGCCCAATATCACAGCATGGGAGATGCTGGACGAGGAGATAAAATATGATGAAGATGCCTATCCTGCTTTGGATTCCCTGGATAACTGCGAAGTTTTTGAAGATGTAAGTGACATCATAGCCACATATAACAGAATCTGGGATGAGATTAAGGCAGCTCAATAATAGCTAAAACAGCATAACGGCAATAAAGCCTGCAGACACTGATGTTTGCAGGCTTTATTATTTTCCGGTGATATCACTGATGTATATTTAAAAAACTGCTGCTGAATAAAAATATACCTGTTCTATTTATAGGAAATAGCTTTTTGCAGGAAAGTGCCTTTTTCCAAGTCGTCAAAGGCTTTCTTAAGTTCTTCCCTGGTGTTCATAACGATAGGGCCTCCCCAGGCAATGGGTTCATTCAGTCTTAATGAACTTACAAACAGGATCTGAGCCTTTTCTTCTGCGGCTCCTAATTGTACATAATCTCCTTCGGACAGCTTAACCGCCGTCTTTTCCTTTACCAACTCTCCGCCGATATAAGCATTGCCCAGCAGAGTAAAGATCATGACAGAACGGTTTCTTTCAGTCTCAATCACAAAAGAATTGGCATTTAAGTGTATGTCATAATAATCCAGGGGCAGGTAGCTGCTTGTGAACCCCTTTGTCCCCTTGTATTCGCCGGCAAGAAGCCTAAGCTTTCCGTTTTCCAGTTCAATCTCCGGGATTTCAGATCTTTTTATACTTTGATATGCTGGTTCAGTCATTTTATCTTTGGCAGGTAAGTTGAGCCATAATTGAACTCCCAGCATTCTTTCAGAGGCAGGCAGCTGTTCCTCGTGCAGAATGCCCGATCCAGCTGTCATCCACTGAACTTCTCCATCCGATATAGCATCTTCATTTCCCAGGCTGTCCCTGTGTACCATTTTTCCATGATATATATAGCTTATTGTTTCGATGCCCCTGTGGGGGTGAAGCGGAAAGCCTGCAGTATAGTCATCGGGATTGGTGCTGTCAAAGGAATCCAGCATTAATATAGGATCATAATCCTTTGTGGTTCTGTTGGCCAGCACCCTGACCAGGTTGACTCCGGCGCCGTCCTGTGTTCTGTAACCTGTTACCTGTCTAATAATTTTTCTTTCCATTTATACAGCCTCCCAACTAATACATTTATATTCAGCTTTTTTTATCCCCGGTCAAATCAGCAGAGTAATATTAAGCCGGCCTAGTTATAGTTTACAAGCTTTATTAGTTGATACCCTTAAAAAGCACAGCCAAACCGGTAATACAGCATCAACTTCAATAACAATTTGCCGGGACCGGGACGTTAAAAATTGTACAAGATTCCGTTATATGATATTATTTATTCTGCAAGTATCGGGTTGCACGAAAAAACTCATGTTATCGGAATCTATATAACATAACATTATTTGGAGAGAGGTGAGCTTATGGATTATTTGGGGAAAGACATAAAAAAGCTGGGTTTTGGGCTGATGCGCCTGCCTATGATAGGTGAGAAAATAGATATTGAACAGGTAAAGGATATGGTCGACCTTTTTATGGCAAACGGTTTTACCTATTTTGATACAGCTTATGGTTATGGAAACGGCGCATCTGAAGAAGCTGCAAAAACGGCACTGGTAGATCGCTATCCCCGGGAAAGTTTTCAACTGGCAACTAAACTGCCTCCTTGGTCCGGAGCAAAAACGGAAGATGAAGCACGGGAGATGTTCTGGACATCACTAAAGCGTACCGGAGCCGGTTATTTTGATTTTTATCTGCTGCATAACATAGGCAGCAACAGAATTCAGATATTTGAAGACTATAACTTGTGGGAGTTTGGTCTTGAGTTAAAGGAAAAGGGACTTATTAAACATTTTGGATTTTCTTTCCATGACAAAGCAGATGTTTTGGATGAATTATTGACTAAGCATCCGGAGGCCGAGTTTGTACAGCTTCAAATCAACTATGCTGACTGGGACAGCGAGACAATAGAATCCAGAAAATGCTATGAGGTTGCCCGAAAGCACAATAAGCCTGTCATTATTATGGAACCTGTAAAGGGCGGTACTTTGGCAAATCTGCCGGATAAACTGGCCCGGATCTTCAAAGAAGCGGATGAGAATGCTTCCCTGGCATCCTGGGCTATTCGTTATGCTGCGTCCCTGGACGGAATAATAACTGTTTTAAGCGGAATGTCCAATATGGAACAAATGCAGGATAACATTTCATATATGAAGGATTTTAAGCCGCTGAACGAAAAGGAAAGGGAAGTAATTGCCAAAGTTCAGACAGCTATGAAGGAGCTGGCCAGCATACCTTGTACAGATTGTAAATATTGTGTTGAAGGATGTCCCCAGGGCATTAATATCCCAAGCCTTTTCGAGTTAATGAATGACTATTATGTATACGAAAATTTGGAGGAAGCAAAAAAATCATATAAATGGCAGACAGAAAAAAGAGGCCGTGCTTCAGACTGCATAGCTTGCGGGAACTGTGAAGGGGTTTGCCCTCAAAGCATTCCAATTATTAATGAACTCAGTAAAATAGCTGAAGTAATGGAAGCCGGCGTATAAGCTGCTCTTAAGCAAGACCGCTTTGGTTAATGCTGACTTCTTGATTGAAAAAAGAAGCGGAAAAGGCGCATGAAGCCCTTTTGGCATTAACCAGAGCGGTTATTATTTTCTTTAACCTTCTCAAATTTGCAAGTGTACTGGGTAATATGATGATTTTCTTGATAAATATGCTGATACAAATGAAAATGAAAAGACATGGAAAATATACATAAGAATAATAATCCTGTAAAGAATACAAGAAGATTGGAAATATTATTATGTAATAATAGGCAGTATAATAGAATGAGGAGTGAATTCTTATGAAAAACCGTTTTCCATATCTGATCATTTTCCTTTTAATTACAGCTCTTATCATAACAGGATGTGCAGACATTAATCAACCGGACAAGCGGCCGGAGGGACAAGAGCAGCAACCTGCAGCTTCTCCTGAGCCAAGCCCGGAACCTACTCCTTCCCCGGGTACTGACCAGGAAGGAGAAAACACAGAAACCCAGGAACCTGAAGAGAGTGAAGCGACTCCGGCTCCGGAAGAGACTGCTGAAGCTGCAGCTGAGCTGAAAGCCCTGCTCCCGGAAAGGAAAGGATATAAGTGGGTATATAATGGATTTGCAGAGTATGGACATGAAATTATATTGGAAGAAATCAAAGAGGAAGATGGTAAAGTAATTTATGTCACCGACGGTGAAGTATTTGATATGTCCGACGGGGAATCGGACAGAGATTTTTCCCTTTCGGTACAGTTCACAGTTGATTCCGAATCTCTAATACAGGAGAAAACCGGAGAAATGATGATGGATTTATTTGATAAAATAGAATTGATTCAGGCACCCCTTAAGGAAGGGCATAGCTGGACCCAGACCGTAAAGGGACAGGATGGTGAAGAAACAACTTTAAAATGCACCATTGAAAAGATAGAGGAAGATGACGGGAAAAAGGTGTATACAGTTTTCTATGAAGAAGAGGACGGACCCTACTATGAAAAAAGAGTGATTAAAGAAGGGATAGGAGTTATCGGGTTTACACGCCTATATATAACTGAAGAAGAGTATGAAAACTATGAAATGAGCTATTGGCTGTATGAAGAAGCATCAGGCTATGATAAGTAGGGTAAAAATTTAAGTTGGCAGTTGATTAATTTTTTAATTAGTATTAAAATTATTCTATAAAACAATTAAATATTAAATGTGATACTGCATTTATAGGTCTGCTATGGCAGGCCTATTTGTAGTTTCCGGGGAGGTGAGAATTTGAATTGTAATGACGCATCAGATTATATTCACAGCCCTTTTGTTGCACTTAGAGATACAATTGACAACGGTTTTTCCGGGGGCTGGGGTCTTCATTTCCAGCCTAGTGAGGAATATTGGCTGGATTGCCACAACCATCTTGAATCAGGAAAAAGTTATGAAGAGATAAGTGAAATGCTGAGCAAGTGGTTCAGCGAACTGGATGCCTACCGCCTGGAAAGAGTCCTGGTGATTTCCAAAGATGTTAATTCCTTCTCTGTTTTAAAGGACTTATCTCAAATGAATGAACGGTTCGAATGGTTATACTACCATGAAGTTGATAAGGGACCGCCTGATCCGGACTTGTTCCGCTCTGCTTTAAACCATGGCGCTGTAGGCTTTAAGCTGCATAATGCTCCTATTATGAAGGGGCTGGCAGAGCCTGAAATATGGTTTAATGAAGCCTGGAGCCAGATCTTTGAATTGGCATCGGAAAGAAACATTCCTCTTTTATGGCATGTTACACAAAGGGTCAGTGCTTCGCCCTATCATGGAGGCGGTGAGAACAGCTATTGGCAGGAAGGCTGGCAAAGAGGAATAAAGTTTAACAATCAGGATTTGCTGGACATATTTTTAAAAGTATTAAGAAATTATCCCGATTTAAAAGTTGTCGGAGCCCATCAGCTTCATGTGGGACTTGACAAGTTAAGACAACTCCTGAAAGATTATTCAAATCTTTATATTGATACCAGCTGCGGCTTTTTCCTGCGCTGGGCTGATACTCTTTATGAGCCGGACAGAAAGATATTGCGTGATTTTTGCATTGAATTCCAGGACAGAATTCTGTTTGGTTCAGATTGTGCATTAGTACCGGGAGGCATTGACCGGTATCTTATTGAAAGCTTTTTAGGACATGCCAGATTTATCAATCAACTCAGACTGCCATATGATGTATTAAACAAGATAGCACACAAAAACTCAGAAAAAGTATTCAACCTTCAGCCGCTCAATCTGAAGATCAGAAGAGGCAATATACGGCCTTAAATAAAATTCATTTATATTTCACAAATATACCGCCGTTCAAAAAAATCCTGGGGGGATAAAAATGAATAACAGCAAAGCTTACTTAAAGTATATGGATAAGCTGACACTCAAAAAGTTAGGGGATAGTTCAGAAGCCGGGCTATGGATAACATCACTGCCTGTACCTGCCGGTGCTACGAAGAACTTAAAGCTTGGCGCTGACAATAACCCAGAGGCATACAGTGACAGAGTTTACATAAAGGAGATTGGAAACTGGATATCCGAAGAAGCCGGTAATCCGCGGAGACTATTAATGATTGCCGACGGCAATAACACGGCACCTGATAATCTGAGCCTGATACCGGCGGATAAAATCGATGATGAAGCTCCAAATGCTTCCAAGGCTGATGATTATCATACTCCGGATGTATCCATGGTTTTATTAGAAAAATGTGAAGATCCCGGTTTTGCCTGGGAAAGGCATATGGCAGTTATTTCATGGAAAGATAAGAAACTGGGCATTGCAATGGGTCTCAGAACCAAGGGGGAGGTCCATTGGTGGGAAGCCTGCAAAATGGTGGTGCTGAATGATGATCTTAACTGCAAAGAAATAGAAATCGGCGGCGCAATTCCTCTTGTTGTATATGATTCACGTGATTTAAGAAACAATGTCGGTTATGATAATCCTTTCCTGCATAAGCATAACTGGTTAAACGGCAATATTTATGCAAGGCTTCATTCAAACGGCGTATGTGAAGTTTACGCTCACCATATTAACAGCAAGTTTTTTGATGACGGTCTTGACCTGAAAGATGCTGTTCCGGTAATAGGCTTCAAGGTATTTAATGAAAAGGATAATATCAAAGATATATTAGGAAGCTGGAAGGGTGACAGGGATAATTTAAGAATCGGCGACATTGAATTTGACATATCAGATTCAAAGCACCTTGCCACCGAAGATCAACCAGGCAGTTTTGATTATGAAAATGACTTTGTTGTATGGCAGCCCTATGAAGGGTGTGAGCTTTACGGCGGGATAGCCCCGAAAGTGATACTGAAAGATGAATTCATTTTCCATTCCAAAGATAAAATAATACCAAGAGGAATGGCCAGAACCATAAGGTTCTCTTTCAGCCTGTCCGATCGTTCACCCAGGGTGGTCAGGTACCTTGCACCAGCCTGGTGGTACGGCTTGTGCCAGGAATTTCTGCCTGAATCATTGCTTCCGGTTTCAAATGAATATGATAAGGTCATAGAAAGTGCACGGAAATATATTAAGGAATATATAGTCCGCGGCGGTTTTGAAGACGGCAGCGTACCCAGGAATACACATGTACTGGGAGACGCGGGAAAATGTGAACCCGGCTGGGAAGGTGAGATGCCCGGAGGCCAGTTCTTATGCGCCTGGAGAACAGGGGACTTTGAAGATTATGACCTGGCCATGCGTTCTGCTTACGTATTTACTGATGTATATATAGATCATGCCGCAAAAGCTGTCAGGATGCACGGATATCCTCCCAATGCTTTTTCAGTTCCAATGAACCGCGTACACGGTCCGGTACTGGCATATCTGGAAACCGGAGATCCATATCTCTTAAATGCAGCAAAGGCTGTTATAGACACCTCATATTATACGCATAAGAATTCATGGCCCAGGCTTTGTGTAGGCAGGGATGCCTGTTTTATCAGAGGGGCAGTTTTGCTGTATCGTTATTTCAATGATTTACATTATAAGGAGATTGCCAAAGATTCAATTAAGGATGTGGTTGCCACCCAAAAGGAAGACGGCAGTTTCGGCGACCAGGGCGGCGGCACAGGCGTGCATCAGTGGGCTGCCTATATAGTCAAACCCTGGATGGGCTTAATGGCCTTAGGCGGCGTTGTGGATTACCTGGAACTGCATCCTGATGAGCCTGAAATGCTGGCAGCAGTTAAAAAATTCGGAGACTGGCTGATGAAAGAAAGATTTGAGCATATTATAAAGACGGAGTCAGGTGATAATGCGGTTAAGGGCTGGTCTTATCAGCATTATTTCAAAGATGATATAATGTTCAGATCAGGCCGGAATGAGGAATGGTTTAAATTAAAGCAGCCTGATGATCCCTTGTGGCACGTTGAGTATCTTGCCCGCTTTCTAGGTTTCTGTGCCATAAAATTTAACGATCCTTCCTATCTTGATGCCTGGGCAGAAAGCTATGACGGCTATTATAACCGTGCAGGTGCAGAAATCAGGGGAGATCACGGGGCTGTGCAGGTATTTCAATACATTCCCTGGCTGCAGGCAAGGCTCTGGAATGCAAGACCGGCTGATAACGGCATAGAGACAGATCCCTTTGATTTTGGTCCGCGTACTGTCAGGAAGGCTGTTATAATGTCTCCCATGGGAAACCTTGAGTGTGAGCTGTAACAGATAAGATTTAAATAAACGGTAAATAGCCTGGAACTTGCTTCGACAAGCGGGTTTCAGGCTTTTTCATTCAGATGGTTATATCATATACAGGGCAATTTATAGTTTTATACAATAAATATATTGACTTTATGGAATAAAACTATTATAATAAAACCAAGACTGCAAAGAAAAAGATTTCCTTCATTTAATAGAAACTATCTATTAAACACAGGCAGAAATCATATTTCCTAACGCATGTGAATATTAATCTGTCAAATGCAATAGTTATGATACAGCGGCGTCCATAAAATAAAAAGGGGTTGAAATATATGCTTGCTATTACCAATGCTATGTTAATATTTCCGGAATATATGATGGAGAACGGGACGGTGCTTATTAAGAACGGAAAGATCCTTGATTACGGTTACACAGGCAAAATTTCCATTCCGGATGGTTGTCGGGTTATTGATGCCGGCGGGAAATACCTTGGACCGGGCCTGATTGATATACATACCCATGCAGGAGGCGACTATTGGTTTTATGAAGAACCTTTGAAGGCAGCAAGGGCGCATCTTATGCACGGTACCACTTCTCTGCTTCCTACTGTATACTTCAATGCAACCAGGGAGCAATTGCTCGAACAGATTGAGCATATCAAGGAAAACAGCAAAAAAGAGGAAGGCAGAATTATAAGAGGGCTTTATATGGAAGCTCCTTATCTTAATCCTAAATTCGGGGCTGATCGTGAGAATAATCCATGGAAAAAGCCGGTTGACCCCAAGGACTATATGGAGCTGATTGAAGCAGCGGGAGACTTTGCGAAAGTCTGGTGTCTGGCTCCGGAAAGGGAGAATATAGAAACCTTTGTAAAGGATGTTAAGACTGCAATACCGGACATTGTTTTTTCAGTAGCTCACAGCGAGGCTTCCCCTTATGAGATAGAACGCTTAATGCCTTATGGCCTTAAGCTGGCAACCCATCATACCAATGCTACAGGCGATCTTCAGAAATATCCGGAATGCAGGGGCGTCAGCGTAGATGAAACCGTAAATTATAACGATGAGATCTATGCAGAGCTTATATGCGACAGAAGAGGCATACATGTTGATCCTTATATGCTTAGACTGGTACTTAAGATTAAAGGTAAAAACAAGATAATCCTGATTTCTGATGCCTGTGTATTTGACGGCCCTGTTCCTGAAGGCTACGAAGGGGTTACCGACATTAATTTTGATCATCAGGGTGAAATTGCAGGTTCAAAACTGACCCTTGATGTTGCCTGTTATAATATGATGCTGCATACCGGCTCAAGCTTATGCGATGTATTTAAATTTGCATCCACCAACCCGGCAAAGCTTTTAGGGTTTAATACAAAAGGCAGAATTGAAAAGGGCTTTGATGCCGACTTAATCCTAGTGGACGATAAAATGAGTGTTAACCTTGTAATATTGCAAGGTGAAATAATCCAATAAAATAATAAAAGGAATGGAAGGAGAATGACAATGAATTTCATTAAGGTTGACCCTCCAACTGACTTTGACTTTATCCCGGCGGATTTTGTACCGTTTAAAGATCGGGAAGTATGCGAGAGGGTGCGGAAAATAAGTGGGAAAGATTTGGAAAAACACCCGAATCCGGATTTCAAAATTGAAGTTCATCTGAATCCCCATCCCGTTGTCATAGGTCATCTTTTCACCAGAATCAAGGAATCCTATGAACAGGACAAAAAGTTTACCGTCATTTTAGGAAATCCGGAACCTGAAACTTATCTTCCTCTGGCATCCTTAATTAACTATCACAGAGTAAATTGCCGCAATGTACATATCTTTGCAATGGATGAATGGGCAGATCAGGATGGAAACATTGCTCCCATAACATATAAGGCAAGCCTTGCCAGATCCATGATTAAATATTTCGTATATGCTATTGACCCTGAATTAAGAATGCCCATGGAAAATGTACATTATCCCACAAAAGAGAATTTCTCCAGCTACTCACAAATGATAGTTGACATTGGTGAAGGCGGAGCCGACTTATGTTATTCAAGCCCCGGCTGGACAGGTCATATTGCTTTTGTTGATCCGGTCGAGGAATTTATTGTGGAAGATATAAATGAATATCTGAAACAGACTGCGAAAATTATTAAGCTGCATCCCATGACCATAATGCAGAATTCTCTCCACGGCATATTCGGTCAGTCAGGATATATTGCGGCAGTACCGCCCAAGGCAGCTACCATTGGTCCCTTTGACGTAGCAAACGCCAGAGAAAGAATAGAGATTCATTCACTTCTGACCAATAATACATTCTCATCCTGGCAGAGAATGGTCTCCAGGCTTATTCTCCACGGCCCGGTAACGCCTTTGGTTCCAAGTTCCATACTGCAGCTGATGAAGACCCAGGTTTATGTCAGCGAAGAAATAGCAAAACCGTTTGATTTCTGGGAAACTGTAGGGTACTGATATGGGATATATAGCAATTGACCTTGGAACTACCAATGTAAAGGTCTGCTGCTACAGTGCCGATCTTTCACCTTTATCCTCAAAAGGGATAAAGGTGAAATATGATGGCACGGGAGGAATTGTTGAATTTAATCCTGAAGATTATCTCAAGCTTGTACTGGAAGCATTGAAGGAAAGTATCGCAGATTCTTACGGAGGCAGCAGAGAAAAACATTATATCACTTTAACCGGGCAGGCTGAATCTTTGGTCATAACAGATAAGGATTACAATCCGCTGGCCAATGCTATTTCCTGGATGGATGCGAGAAGCACCAGGGAAACTGAGTTAATCGAGGCCCATTTTCCGCAAAAGCAAAGGTATGAAATTACAGGACAAAGCTATGTAACAGAGACCTTTCCTATAACTAAAATGCTATGGCTTAAAAGCCACAGGCCGGAATTAACCGGCAGCGGCATAAGATATCTTATGATAAAGGACTATATAGCATATCGCCTCAGCGGTGTGGTGAAAGGCGAATACTCCATATATAATTTCACTCATTATTTGGATATAAGAAAAAAAGATTACTGGGGCGAAATATTGGATTTCTGCGGAGTGTCCCCGTCCAATCTTCCTGAGCTGGTTGAGCCCTGCACAGAGCTTGGCACTATTATAAAAGAAGCTGCCGACGAAATTAATGTATCTTATGACTCCATTATAAACTGCGGCACGCTTGATCATTTTGCAGGAATGATAGGCACAGGGAATATAATGAAGGGGAAGGTCAGTGAATCTACAGGTACTGTTCTTGCCATAGCCGCTATAGCAGACAGCTTTAAGACCGATAAGGGAAAAATTCCCTGTCATTATGGACCGTTTCCTGATAGTTATGTATATCTGCCGGTTTGTGAAAGCGGAGGCATATGTCTGGAATGGTTCAGGGATAAATTTGCCGGGAATAAGACCTTTAAGCAATTGGATGATGAAGCCTCCCAGAGAGAGACAGATGAAAAACTGATCTTTCTGCCTTATATAAACGGGGTTAACTCACCTGAATTCGACAGAAATGCTTCCGGCGTCTTTTACGGCATTAATATTGAACATGATGAAGTGGACTTTGCAGCAGCAGTAATGGAAGGTGTTGCTTTCCTGCTTAATAAGAATATTAATGCTTTAAAAGAACTGGATATAAGTCCTGCCGAGATCATTACAACCGGCGGCGGGGCAAAGTCGGACTATTGGAATCAGCTAAAGGCAGACATAACTCAAATACCTGTAGTCATTCCGGAGAACCCGGAGGCAGCCCTGTTCGGGGCAGCTATAATCGGAGCTGTCACTTCAGGCAGCATAGCAGATTATAAGCAGGCTGCAGAACTTATAAAAGTTAAAAAAGTATTCCGGCCCCGTGAAAATAAAGTATTGAACAAAAAGATGGAGTTATTTGACAGCTTATATGAAAAGCTTTTTGTAAACATTTGACGACTGACTCATAATACAGCCTATAATTATTTCATTACTGTTTATTGTATAAATGTCCGTCCTCAGCCTATGCTGAGGATGGACAGAATTTTTGCATAAAACTAAGACTTCATATCTAAAGAAGAAACCAAAGTGTTAATTAATACTGATAAAATTTAATAAGAAAAGAGGAGATTCTTGTATGTTACAAGCTGGTTTTTGCAGATTGGATGTGACCCCTCCGCTGGGAATTGATATGCCGGGATATTACACCAGGCGCCTGTCCACAGGCATACTAGATCCTCTTACTGTCACAGCCGTTGCACTATCAGACTCTTCTACCCAGGCCGTTCTCATTACTGCAGACTTTATTGGCATTCCCATTCCCGTGCAGGATCAATTGAAGCAGGCAGTATCTGAGCGCTGCGGAATTTCCAAAGATGCAGTATTTATAGCATGCACCCATACCCATACCGCATGCCATCTGGACGGCAGCGACAGGATGGATTCTGAATTTGCACGTTACTTCTCGCGTAAACTTTGTGATTGTGTACAGATTGCACAGGATGATTTAAAACCGGTTACCATGTACATATCCAGCGGAGAAGCCCGAAACATATCCTTTGTACGCCGGTTTGTCATGAAGAACGGAAGCATTAAAACAAACCCGGGCATTGGAAACCCCAATATCTCCCATCCTGTAAGCGAGCCGGATGAAACCATGCAGTTGATTGTTCTTAAGCAGGAAGGCGGAAGGGAAATTTTGCTGGTTAACTTCCAGGTACACCCCGATGTGGTTGGAGGCACAAAATACTCGGCGGACTATCCGGGTTTTGTGCGCACCTTTGTTGAAGGTGAGATGGATAACGTGTGCTGCGCCTATTTCAACGGCTGTCAGGGTGACACCAATCATGTTAATGTAAAACTGCCTAAAGGAACTATAAGCAAAGGAATCGGTCATGCACGTCACATGGGCCGGGTTATTGCTGACAGTGTGATAGAGGCATACGGCAGGAAGATTTCTTTGCCTGACGGGCATATAGGATTCGGCCACGTTGAATTTGAGGTGCCTGCCAACAGCGGCACTGAAGAAGAGATAAGGCAGGCGAGAATATGGAGGTATGACTATAATACTCTGGGACCTGAAGGGTTTGCCAAGAAATACGGCGATTCTGCGTGGGAAAAACAGATTGTAGGCTTTCGCCTTGCCAGGCTGGCCGATAAGGGTTATATAGGCAAGGGCGGCATGATACCCCTCAGGGTTATGTCCGTTCGGTTCGGGGATGTGGTATTTTCAGCCATGCCCGGTGAACCCTTTACCGAAATTGGATTGCAGATCAAAAATGCATCTCCTTTCTCCCTTACTGTAGTCTGCTGCTGCGCCAACGGCTACGAGGGTTACTTCCCCATGGCAGATGCTTTAAGCGGCTATGAGGGCCTGAACAGCAATTATCTGCCCGGCGTTGCGGAGACTATAATAGAAAAAACCATTGCTCTTAATAAGGACTTATTCAGCAAGAAGGAAAGCGGGGCTTTATAGGCGAATAATATATGTGCATATGTATAAATGCACATTATTATGAACATAGTTAGGAGATGGCAGGGTATGACGGCTTCAATTCAAAATACGGAACGTAATAATACTTTGAGGATTCTTAACAAAATAGCGGAAGGCATAGGCTGTAGCATATCTGATATATCATTCCGCATATATCTTAAGGAGCATAATATCATTCTGTCTCCTGATGACTTTAATCTTGTTCCGGACCTTAATGATGAGTCGGTTAAGTTTGAAGGCAGCTGGAGAGATATCAATATTATATGGGATTTTAAAAAATCAAAGGGCGGATATACAGTAAGTCTAAAGGCATACAGCGATAATCAGCTAAATTGCACTGCCTTCGACAGTCTTATAGTGAGGTACAAACCAGAAACCGGGAATATAATGGATTGGCGTGTATTACAATATTCAGACAGGTATGTCACCAATCCCATAGGTTTTCCTACTGTTAAAGAAGCGCTTGAGATAGATACCCCCTGCAATATGCTGACCGGTACATTCAGAAATAACAAGGAAAAGGGTTTATTCTTAGGTACTGTATTGCCGCAGGATAACAGGCATCTTTATAAGATGCAGATGCTTGAAAGCGGCCAGCTTCAATTTACTTGCACTACAAGGTTTATTACAACGGTATGTACAGATAATTCCCTTTCTTCTGAAATAACTTGGATATCAGCCTGTAAAAATGTCAAAGAATCCTTTGATGCATATGCTGATTTTGTGCCCTTTCTGCCGGATGATCCCAAACCCGTCAGAGGCTGGAACAGCTGGGACTACTATTACTTCTCGGTTTCATTGGATGCTTTGATTGAGAATATGGAGGCTATACGCAAGGATGATATTCTGTCAAAAAATATTCAATACATTGTTATAGATGACGGCTGGCAGCATATGTATGGTGAATGGGAACCAAATTACAAATTCCCCGGGGGCCTTGAAAGAGCTGTAAAAGAAATAAAAGTAAGGGGTTTCATTCCCGGTATATGGCTGGCGCCGCTTTTTATTGATACAGCTTCTTATGCCGGATTAAGAATGCCTGAACTGATGGTGAAGAATGAGTATGGAGATCCTCTTATTTATGATGGAAATTATATATTGGATCCGACTTCACCGGCCGGCAAAAAATTCCTGAAGGGAATATATACCAAACTATATGAAATGGGCTTCAGGTACTTTAAGGTAGATCATGTCAGATGCCTGTTGAATGTAGACAGGTTCTATGAAAAACACAAAGGACCATATGAAGTGCTTAGGGATCTTTTTGCACTTATAAGGGAGTGCGTAACTGAAGAAAGCTATATCTTAGGCTGTTCCCTGCCGCTTGAATGCGGTCCCGGACTCTCCGATGCAGGACGCACCGGCATTGATATACATAATCAATGGAACCATCTGGAATGGGCCCTTGAATGTTATACCTTCAAGTACTGGGCTAACAAGAGAGTATGGGTTAATGATATTGATTTTCTTATAGTAAGGGGCAAGGATACCTCACTGGAAGAAGAAACCAATGTACTTAACCCCAATGAAAACAATCCCAATGCCCCAAGATGGAGAAGGGGAGAGGTTTTTGACAAATATGAAGCCCAAACCTGGACTAATATTGTAATGTTTACAGGGGGCAATGTATTCTTAAGTGACAGGATCAATATGCTGAATGAAGAAGGCAAAAAGCTTATACGCAAAGGAATACAAAGTACAGAAACAACAGCAGAACCTTTGGATATGTGCTGCGGTTATCACCCGTCCCTGTGGCTGCAAAGGCTGAATAGCGGATACAGGCTGACTGTAATTAACTGGCAGGATGAAAAGGCAGTATACAGCTTTGATTTTGAAGAATACAGACTTACAGCGCCTGATAAAGTTGTTAATGACTGGACAGGTGAGGAGATCGGTATTCAGAACGGCAGATTAAATATTGAATTAAACAGTCATGAAAGCATAGTTTTTATTTGGGATAAATTTTAAATATTAATGATAAGGGGACGAAAATATGAATGAATTTAAAGCAGGTTTTGCCCGTTTGGACATTACACCCCCGCTTGGCACTAATATTTCAGGTTATTACTCACAGCGTATAGCTGACGGCGTTTTGGACAATCTGTATGCATCTGCCCTGGCTGTCAGCGACGGTATGAATACTGCTGTAATACTTAGTCTTGATATTATAGGCATCAACAAGAAAAGAATGGATGATTACAGAAAATCTATAGCTGACAAAAACTCACTGCCATTTGAATCAATATTCATTTCTTGTACCCATACCCATACCGGCCCTGAAATGGGTGAAGGTTTATATCCGGAAGATATCCCGTATATTAATTATCTTGAAAGAAAATTATGTGATGCAGCTGCTCTGGCGCTTGCAGATTTAAAACCCGGAACTGCAAGCATCGGACGCAGCGTTGCTCCGGGAATTTCATTTATCCGACGTTTCCGCATGAAAGACGGCAGCATAAGAACCAATCCCGGCATAAAGAATCCTGATATTTTGGAACCAATCGGAACACCGGATGAAATCGTTCAGTTTGTGCGCATAAATCGTGAAGATGCAGACGAAATTTTGCTTGTAAACTTCCAGGTGCATCCTGATGTAATAGGCGGAACCAAGTTTTCAGCCGATTATCCAAAATTTGTAAGAGATACCCTTGAAACGGCACTTGATAATGTTAAATGCATTTATATAAACGGTGCACAGGGAGATACAAACCATATTGATCACCTGGGAGTTACCGGTATTGCACTCAGTGGATATAAGAATTCGGAGCATATGGGAAAAACCATTGCCGGGGCAGTTCTTCAGGCCTATATGAAGAAATTGCCTGTTAAGAGCACGCCTGTTCGGTTCGGTCAGAAAAATATTGATGTTCCATCCAACCGCGGAGATAAATCACAGATTCCGGAAGCAGAGAGAATAATTGCACTGCATGAGTCCGGCAGGGATGATCAGATTCCTTACAGCGGGATGGAACTGGTTACTGTAGTTGCCGAAGCATATAGAATTAAGATGCTTGAAAACGGACCGGATTCATTTACTCTTCCCCTTGTCGCAATCCGTTTTGGAGATGTAAGCATATCGGGGGTTCCCGGGGAGCCGTTCACGGATATCGGAAGAGGAATAAAAGAAAACTCTCCATTTAAAATGACCCTTATATCCTGCTGTGCCAATGGCTGTGAAGGTTATTTCCCGCTAAAATCTGCTTATGATGAAGGGGGCTATGAAGCCCGCAGTTCACCTTTTAAGTCAGGTGTTGCGGAAGCAATTATTGAAGGCTCTGCAGACCTGCTTAAAAGCCTGATTTAACACCATTTCTGACTTAATAATAAAGCAGCAATTATCCATCCAAAGCTTGGGAGAAACAGACCGGATTAAGGAGATGTCATAAATGAATAAAATTAATGTACGAAGTGACTTAATATGGGCTTACCTTATACATCTGGGGTATAACGCATGGTATGAGAGCGACGCTCCCTACAGGGGGAAATACAGCCATGCTTCCGATAAAATCAGATGCGACAAGGAAACATGGGATGAACTCCTGGAAAACATGGCGCAGGTTGGGGTCAATACAGTTGTTATAGATTTGAATGAAGCCGTAAGATATGAAAGTCATCCTGAGATTGCGGCAGAGGGAGCCTGGAGCACGGATCTTCTCAGAGATGAAATAAACAAGATGAGGAAGATGGGGCTTAATCCCATACCTAAACTGAACTTCTCAACCTGCCATGATATATGGCTGGGTGAATACTCCCGATGTGTTTCTACGGAATTGTATTATAAGGTATGCTCGGATCTGATAAATGAAGTAATAGACATATTCGACCGGCCTGATTTCTTCCATATTGGCATGGATGAAGAAAACTATTCAAATCAACAGTACTATAATTATATTGTCATTAGAAATGGAGATTTATGGTGGCACGATTTTAAATTTCTTGTTGACACCGTTGAAAAGCGGGGTGTAAGGGCCTGGATATGGGGAGACCGGGCCAGAAGCCGCAGCGAAGAGTTTATAAGGAAAATGCCAAAGTCAGTTCTTATAAGCGACTGGTATTATCTTTTTCTGGGATATGATGAAGATGAACCTCAAGTTAAAGCAAGGCTTGATTCTTTCCGGTTCTTAAGTGAGAACGGTTTTGAGCAGGTTCCGGGAGGCAGCAATTTTACAAGAAGCAATAATATGGAAGCCCTCACCGATTTTTGTTTAAAAAATCTGTCACAAAAAAGTTTCAGAGGCATGTTTCAGACCGTATGGTATCCTACAATTAAGGAATGCAAATACAGGCACCTGGATGCGCTGGATTGCGTGAGACGGTCCATAAAGCTGGCAGAGGATTATTATTCTGCCTGCTAGACATTTATACTATATCCTTTCGAGATACCGCATCAACAACTTCTATGTTTTCTTTTCTTATAATGCACTACTTTAAAGTTTCGGCCAGAACATAAGAGCTGAGTAAGCAATGAAAAATTAAATATTCATAATGGGAAAGGAAAGTTATAAATGAAAATTCAAACCTTCTCAGAAAACGAATGGTTATACCCGGATACTGTTATAACTAAGCCGAACAATGCTGTTAAGCTTGAATCGGCAAGGGGGGCGAACATAAGTTTTCAGATTCTTACTGATAAGGAAATTACGAAGGATGAAAAAGTTTCCATTAAATGGGAGGCTCCCTCTAATATAGATTTGAAATTTACCGTTTATCAGCTTTTGCCTGCCCGTGTGGAAGAAAACAGCGCTCCTAAGGTTTATACAACCCTTGATTATGACAGCGTTTCTCATTTCGTTACCCGCCGTGCGCCTTTCTATGTATATGATGTAACCAGAAATATAGATGATGGCTGTTTAAAGCCGGGCAGGGCGGCATTTTATGTCAGAGTCTTTGTGCCTGAGAATTGTCAGCTGGGAGAATATGAACTTAAGCTGAATATTGCATTTAGTGATTGCAGCTTTAATGTCGATGTTTTGCTTAAGGTATATAAGGCGGCAGTTCCTGCTTTAGGCAGCAGTGTATTCAATATGATAAACTGGCTGAATCTGAAGAGCATAGCAAAGGTACACAATTTAGAGCATGGGAGTGCAGCCTTCTGGGAAGCAGTCCAAAGGTATCTGGAAAATCAAATTGATATGAGGAATAATCATATTATGCTGCCGTCGGGGATTCCTGTACGGGATGAAACGGGCAGGGTAGTGGATTTTAACTTCGATGATGCAATAAGGCTTGGCAATATGGCGCTGAAAGCAGGTTTTAAATATATATACGGAGGCTTTGTTGCACGCTTTAAAGAATGGAATCAGAAAGAACACTATCTGCTGTGGGACAGGGATGTCAGCGTTGTAACCTTTGAAGCATACAGGCAGCTAAAACTATATTTTGAAAAACTATGGGATATAGTCAATAAAAACAACTGGAAAAATCATTACATGCAATGCCTGGTGGATGAGCCCCAGTTCCCCAATAGTGAACATTACAGAATTTTATCCGGTATCTGCCGTAAATTTATGCCCGGTGTCAAAATAAATGACCCCGTGGAGTCAACTGACCTGGAGGGAGCAGTTGATATCTGGGTTGTCAAGCAGAGCGTATATGAAAAGCATATATCCAAATACCAGGCTCTTCAGTCATTGGGAGAGGAAATCTGGATTTATACCTGCGGTTTTCCCGCAGGCTATGTGATGAACAGGGTAATGGACCTTCCCCTTCTGGTAAGCCGCCTGCCTATGTGGATGTGTTATCTGTATGATGCCAAAGGCTTCCTGCACTGGGGATATAACGTCTATAATGAAAAGCCTTTTGAAAGCACCTGCTACTTCCACGGTGACCCGGAAAAGCTGTTTCCGCCCGGTAATGCCTTTGTAGTTTATCCCGGAAACAATGAGCCATGGTACAGTGTCCGGGGGCATTTGCAGAGGGCAGGGGCAGAGGATTTTGAGCTCCTGCACCAACTGGGATTAAGAAACAAGGAAAAAGCCAGGGAAATTATATCCAGGATATGCACCTCCTTTGAAGATTACAAATCATCGGCCGAAGACTTTGCAGCTGTCAGAAGCGAGTTATTGCAGGAACTGGAGAAATATAATTAAGGAGGAAGTCATGAATTACACTATAAATTTTAATTATGCCAATATGCATTTGCATTCAACCCATTCAGACGGTCAGTTTTCCCCCCACCATCTGGCAGTTCTGGCAAAATCCTTAGGCTACGGCGGTGTTGTACTGACTGATCACGATGTGATAAGCGGAATCCCTGAGCTTATGCGGGTT
>ERZ773359.470-NODE-470-length-57664-cov-10.587269_pt1 | contig 57664 bp, 39 predicted proteins | sample MGYA00374955_ERZ773359 | MGnify/ENA primary metagenome ERZ773359 (study PRJEB29098, sample SAMN04486028) | biogas fermenter metagenome | study: EMG produced TPA metagenomics assembly of the Biogas fermentation microbial communities from Germany - Plant 4 DNA1... | reverse complement strand
CTGTTATTGTCATAATATTAAGTTTTTTATTAAGTTTTTTATTCCCTTTTAATCTTTTTGGATCTAAAAAAATAAGCCTAGACTATTCAACTAGGCTTATTTATATAGATATCCATTATTTGCCTCCTATCTGTTGACCACCGAAGGCATGCTCCGGGCAACAAACTCCGTGTTAAGGGTGATGCCCGGTACCTCCCCCCGCCCTTCATTGACAATGCTAACGATCATTCTTCCGGCTTCCCGCCCTTGCTCATAGGATGGGTTGGTAATAGAGGAAAGGTGAGGGAAGAGCTTTTGGGTCAATGGCAGATTGTCGCCTGACACCACCTGAATGTCATCGGGGTTAAGACCCAAATCAACAATTGCACGGATCAACCCATAAGTCATGGGGTCACTGGCACAGATAACCGCCGTTAGATCCGGATGTTCTTTATACAAATTCATAAATTGCTCATAACCATCTTCAAAGGTAAAATTCCCTTCCCGGACCAAAGTTGGGACATAATCAATCCCAGCCTGTTTCAGTGCCGAAACATACCCTTGCAGTAAATCGTCCCGGTTATACATGAAGAAACTGGGTGATTTGTTCAAAAGCCCGATGCAACGGTGGCCAAGGGAGATTAAATGCTGGGTTGCGAAGTAGCTCCCAGGCGTCTGATCAACTTCAACAAAGTTACTTTTTTGTTGGTCATAACAGATACCAAGCGTAACATAGCGCAAATTTTTCGCTTGGAATTCCTTGATAATCTGATCGACCCCATACGAAGGATATAGGATCACACCGTCCACATTTCGGTTTTTCGTAAGACGCAGCGCCTCCTGGAGCGCGTCCTCTTTGTGCCGTGGCACAGATACAATCAGTTCAAAACCGGCCGCCGCCACATAGTCGTGCGTCCCCCGCAATTGTTCCATCATATTTGGATCCTGAAACACAAAATCCGAACCATAAGGGACGACAAATCCAATCATGTTGGAACGGTTTCTTTTGAGACTAGCGGCAATTACATTCGGATGATAATCCAGTTTTTCAATGGCTTCCAAAACCCGCTGCCGTGTAGTTTCTGCTACTAAGTGACTTTCATTAAGGACCCGGGAGACAGTTTTCGCCGACACCTTAGCCAGTTTTGCCACATCATAAATGGTCGTCATTGGTCTACTTCCTTTTTAACAAGATCTATTTCCTAGGAAATAATGTCTGTCATTCTACGGCACCTTAGACGCCGCTTTGAATGACCAGCTTCTGTACGCCTCCAGGGCATGTCGCCCACCCGGCTTTGAGCTTACTCTAACAGAACAGCTTCTCGGCTCAAACGCCTCTTGTTCATACCCCTTCGCAACGCAGGCAAAAGCGGCGTGAGCAATTTGTTAGCCAGTGTGGGCGCCCACCTTAATAATATACACATAATTCGACATCGGTGTCAACTACAGTCAGGTCCGACATTTAACGATTACGCGTTTTTGTCCAGGATTAGCCTTAACCAAGCAGCCACTAGCTTCACCACCCTCGACTTCCAGCTGGAAAGCGCCAGTCATCTGGTTGTCGATGGTTATTTCGTAAGAAACACCCCGAAAGACTCTTTTGATCTGAACCGTTTTTAACTCCTTTGGTAGACACGGGTCAATAACCAGTCCGTCAAAATCCGGGCGGATCCCGAGGATATGTTGCGTAACCGCCACGTATGACCAGGCTGCTGTTCCGGTCAACCACGAGTTTTTCGCCTCACCGTGTCGTTTTGAATCATCGCCGGCGATCATCTGGGCATAAACATAGGGTTCCAACCGGTGAACATCACTTATTTCCTCACGATAAGCTGGCGTGATGTTTTTATAATAATTAAAGGCTTTCTCCCCACGGTTTAACCGTGTCTCCGCAATGATCACCCATGGATTGTTATGGCAGAATATTCCGGCATTTTCCTTCACCCCCGGCGGATAGGAGGTGATCTCACCCAGTTCCTTCCGGTAAGCGGTATAAGCCGGATAGACCAGTTTAATTCCATGGGCGGTAGCCAAGTATTTTTCGACCGCGTCTAGACTACGGAGCGCTGAACCGTCATCCAAGCCTAGCCCAGCCATGACACAAAAGCCCTGTGGCTCAATGAAAATTTGCCCCTCTTCGTTTTCCTTGCTGCCCACCTTTGCTCCTTGGTCATCATAAGCCCGTAAAAACCACTCCCCGTCGTAACCGTGTGCCATAACTGCTTTCTGCATCCGGTCAATTGCTATAGTTAACTCTTGTGCTTCTTCGGTCAGATTAAGTTTTTCGCACAACCGGACATAGTCGGGGGCGATGTAGAGAAAGATGGCCGCAATCAGAATCGACTCTGCTGTTTTCCCATCTTTGTTGACACAAGTTTGGAAAGACTCATCAGGATTTTCTGAAAAACAATTTAAATTAAGGCAATCATTCCAGTCTGCCCGCCCAATCAAGGGCAATCCGTGCGGGCCTAAATTATTCAGGGTAAAACTTAAAGATGCACGAAGGTGATCATGGAGTGTAGCCTGGGCAGAAGGTTGATCCGTAAAAGGAACTTGTTCCTCCAGGATCCCATAATCCCCAGTTTCTTTGATGTAGGCCAGGACCGAGTATAACAACCAGAGGGGATCATCATTAAAGCCGCCGCCGATCTCCGCATTCCCCTTTTTGGTTAACGGTTGATACTGATGATAGGCCCCACCGTCACTGAACTGCGTCGCCGCCAGGTCGATAATACGTTGTCGTGCCCGGTCCGGTACCATACGCACAAAACCCAAAATGTCCTGATTCGAGTCGCGAAAACCGATCCCGCGGCCAATCCCGGATTCAAAATAAGAGGCGCTCCGCGATAGGTTAAAGGTGGTCATACATTGATACGGGTTCCAGATGTTCACCATCCGGTTTAGCTTCGAATCGTTACTTTCCACCTGATAACCGCTTAATGTCTGTACCCAATACTCTTTTAACTCCGTAAGAGCCCTCGCCACCGCCGGGCCAGTCGCAAATTTACCCAGTATTTTCTGGGCCGGTTCTTTATTGATGATCCCTGTTTCCGCAAACTTCATCGCCGGATCGTTTTCGATATAACCAAGGACAAAGATCAATTCTTTCTCTTCACCGGGCGCAAGCCGGATGTCGAGACAGTGGGAAGCAATCGGTGCCCACCCACAGGCAAGCGAGTTTTTCGGTTCACCGTCCATTACCGTCTGGGGGTTGTGCAAACCATGGTAAAGGCCGAGAAATTCCTCCCGGTCCGTATCAAAGCCAGCCAAAGGATGATTAACCCCATAAAAGGCATAGTGGTTACGGCGTTCCCGGTATTCGGTCTTATGGTAGATTACGCTGTCCTCCACTTCGACTTCGCCTGTGTTATAATTTCGCTGAAAATTCGTCATATCATCATAGGCGTTCCAGAGGCAAAACTCGATGAAGGAGAAAAGACGGATCTGTTTCTCCGCTGCTGTCGTATTACGGAGGAGCAGCCGATGAATTTCGCAATTTTCATCCAAAGGAACGAAATATAGAACCTCCGCCGTTAACCCGTTTTTCGCCCCGGTAATCTGGGTATAACCTAAACCATGGCGACATTCATAATGATCTAACGGTGTCTGCACCGGTTGCCAAGTGGGTGCCCAAACTGTCGCTCCGTCTTTAAGGTAGAAATAACGCCCTCCGGTATCAAGAGGGATGTTATTATAGCGATATCTAGTGATTCGTCTTAATCTAGCATCCTTATAAAAACAATAGCCACCGCCGGTATTAGAGATTAAACCGAAAAATTCCTTCGTCCCAAGATAATTAATCCAGGGGTAGGGAGTCTGCGGCGTATTAATTACATATTCTCTTTTTTGGTCATCGAAATATCCAAATTTCAACCTCTTGGACCTCCGTTCCTACTTTATAAGAAAACACCGTCCCACCTAGAAAATGCCTTTACGAGTATCCATATTTTGAAGGAAAAAGGGAAGAGCGTTTCCGCTCTTCCCCGGCACGCCATCTCCTTACCTTTCCCGTTTTAAGACATCGTTGACTCGATCGGCGGCCGCATCTAAATGTTTTTTAACCGTATTGTCGTTGTAGGTACCATCGACATACTCAGACAACACGTTAACGAACTCTTGCTTAACGATGTTCTCGATGTCGCCCCAGGTTGCCAACGGCGGATAAGCAGTGGAATACTCCAGAGTGGTCTTGAAGGTCTTCCAAACACCAGAATCATAGTAGGGGTCTGCAAAGACTTCCACCTGTGCCGGCAGCATGTGGGTCAGATTCTTGGTGTATTCGACCATATTGTCTTTCTCCAGGAGGAATTTGATCCACTCTTTAGCGGCAGCCTTATTCCGGCTAGCTTTCAATACCACTAGGTTACTACCACCGGAGAAGGAGGCTTTTCCTTTGGGACCTGCTGGTGGTTCAACCACACCATAGTTCAAACCCGGGTTCTGTTGTTCAATACCAGCAATATTCCAGGGCCCCATGTAACACATGGCAACGTTACCGTTGATGAAAGCCGCATCGGCTTGGTTCTGATCATACTCGGCACAAGCCTTGGACGCATAACCTCTCCGAACTAAATCCACGTACCATTGCATGGCTTTAACACCAGCATCGTTATTGAACATGGCCATCTTATTATCTTTTGTTAATAGATCGCCACCATTGGCCCAGAGAATAATCGTCCAGTTATGTAAAATGTCATGGGCATTGGTCCCTGCTAAAGCGATCGCACTACCTTCACCATAGGTCGCCACAATTTTCTCCGCTACTTTGTAGAGCTCATCATGGGTCTTCGGCGGTTGTACTCCAGCCTTTTTAAACATATCCACATTATAGAAGAGCGCACGGGTCTCAGCAAACCAGGGTACACCATAGCTTTTGTTTTTATAGGTGGTCGATACATAGTTGGCGTTCATGAACGCATTTTTCCCACCGAACTCGTTAATTTTGATCTCTTCAAGCCCACCAGTCGCAGCTAACTGCGGGTTCCAAGTGGTTCCAACCTGGAAAACATCCGCACCTTCCCCAGTGGCAATGGCGGTAGTAATCCGCTGCCAAGCTACATCCCATCCGATAATCTCAACGTTAACTTTCACACCGGTTTTCGCTTGGAAAGCCGCAGCCTTCTGCTCCAACCAAGGAATATGGGTGTCATCGGGAGCATTCGGCATCAACCAGAAGGTAATCGACTTCGATTGCCCGCTGACTGCCAACGATGTCAAAAGAACTAAGCTTAAAACGATCCCCAAAAATACAGTTCTTACCCGTTTCGACATAAAAATTTCCCTCCTAAAATTTCATTATTAACTATTTTGAGTACTTTGAGGTGGTTAGCCCGTCAGAAACCATAAATCCCCCCTTTACTATCCGAATCAGTTCTCTGATTCAGCCTTTAGTTGCACCACTAACTATACCTTCGACTATATACCTTTGCATAAATGTGAAGAGAAGCAATACCGGAATCGAGATGATAATACAAGCAGCCATCATCTGGGACCACCTCGACTGCTGTTGAGTAATATACTCTAAAATTCCAACAGCCACCGTCTTGGTCGCTCTCCCCGTCAAAATTGAAGCAAAAAGGACTTCATTCCAAGCCATAATGAAGGAGTAGATCCCAACGGCAACAATCCCCGGTGCCGAAAGCGGAATAATCACCCGAAAAAGAGCACCCAAAGGAGAACAGCCATCAATTTGGGCTTGTTCATCAATCTCCCGAGGGACCGTATCTAAAAAATTCCGAAGCATCAAAATACTAAAAGGAATGGCAAATGTAGTATAGGTCAGGATCATTCCCGGGTAGGTATTCCTTAACTGGATCCCGAAATACCGGTTGATAAGGGTGAACAGAATAAAGTAGGGAATAAGAAAGGCGATTCCCGGAAACAGCTGGGTGGAGGCGACTCCTAAAGTGACGGCCGTTTTGCCCTTGAAATTGTACCGAGAGAGGGCATAAGCCGCGGTAATACTGATTATAATCGAAAAGAACATTGTCCCAAGGCTAATTATGATACTGTTCCGGAAATAATCAAGCATCGGCACAGTTTTATTGATCTTAGCGTAATTTTCTAAGGTAAATGTCCGTGGAATCCACCGCGGTTCTAAGTCCGGACGGGTTACATCAGCCGCCTGAATCTCCAACGAGGTTTTAAACGAACCGGAAACCATCCAGAGGTAAGGAGCTAACACTATCACCAAAACGAGAAATACACCAAGATATAGTAGAATCCGCAACACTACTTCTTTCGTAAACAGCTTTTTCCTTGATATTTCATTAAGAGTGAATCTCGATGACTGTTGCATTTCAGCTTTCATAGCTAGCCCTCCTCTTACTCCTTAGTAAAATAGCAATTAATATCACGATCAGTATCATTAAAACAACAGACATTGCCGAACCCATTCCATAGTGGAGATTAGTAAAGGCTTCCTGCATAATGAAAGTAGAAGGAACATGGGCTTCACCAACGCTACCCCCAAGTAAAATATAGAACTGGTTATAAGCGTGGAAATTCCAGATTACATTGAGCAGCAACAAAGTTTTGGTCACTGGAGCTAACATCGGCAAGGTAATCATCTTAAACTGTTGCCAAACGGAAGCCCCATCAATCTTTGCCGCTTCGTATAATTCAGCAGGAATTCCTTGTAAACCAGCTAGTAAAATAAGACAGGCAAAGGGCCATCCCTTCCAGATACTAGCGATAATTACAGCAGTTAAGGCACGTTTCCCCACCAACCAAACCAAGGGTTCCTGGATTAGTCCAAATTTAAGAAGATATTTATTAACTAGACCAATCCGGGCCTGAAAGATAAACCGCCATACATTGTAGGCCACCGAGTCGGGAGTGATGTATGGCAGCAAAATTATACCCCGTACAAAAGTCCGACCAACAAAGTTCCGGTTTAAAAGAAGTGCCACTAATAATCCGATGATATACCCGACAGGAATGGTTACCAGTCCATAAACGAATACGTTATATACCGAACGCAAAAATCTCTGACCAACGGCAAACTTGCCACTAAAAAGTTTAATATAATTTCCTAATTTAACAAAGGGAGCCGAAGTCCATTGGGTTAGCGTATAAACATCAAGGTCCAATAAACTAATGTAGGCCCCCCAGATAATTGGAATGAAGTGAACAAACAACATACATAAAGCGGCCGGTAGAATAAACCAATAGGCTCTTCTCGTCCCCTTGGCCTTGCTTAACATGCCCACGTTTCTTCCTCCTCCTTAAAGCTATAACTCGTGTGTCATCGATGTCATTATAGCACGTTTTGTTACAATCTCCTAAATCCCTAGTTGCGAAATAGGACGTATTTTTACATGTTATCTTTGCTTTTCGTCTTTTTGCTAACTATTTCTAATAAATTTACCTTTTAGTAATAATTATATAAAAAAAGAGCCACCCGTATCAAACGTGGCTCTATAAGGTAACACCTGTATTATCCCCTAACAATAGGGGTCATGCGCCGCCAACTCTTTCCAGAGGTCAGGGGTTTCAGTTTTAATCACTTCTTCCATTTCTTCGTCGCCAATCACGGTGTTACGCCCTTCCGCGTATTCCCGGTCAATCCACTCTTTAATCTTTTGGATGCGGGGGTCCCTTTTGTCAAGGCGTTGATCCCCTTTCAGGTTAAAACGCTGGTTAATCCAGAAGACAATCCCCGCCGCCCCCGAAGTTTGGTTGAGGGCCACCACTACTGGACGGTTCAAAAGTTTTTCGGTGTTGAAGATGTTATAGATCTCCTCATCTTTCAGGAGACCATCGGCGTGGATCCCCGCCCGGGTAAAATTGAAATAGCGCCCGACAAACGGCGTCATCGGTGGAATCCGGTAGTTTAATTCCTTGGTATAATACTCGGCAATCTCAGTAATCACCGTCGGGTCCATCCCGTCTAAAGTACCGCGGAGCGCGGCATACTCAAAAACCATCGCTTCCAGGGGGCAATTTCCTGTTCTTTCGCCAATTCCCAACAAGGTGCAGTTCACCCCGGAACAACCGTAAAGCCATGCCGTTCCGGCATTGGCCACCGCCCGGTAAAAATCGTTATGGCCATGCCACTCCAATTGCTCACTGGGGAAACCGGCATGATGCCACAAGCCGTAAATGATCCCCGGTACACTGCGGGGGAGGGCGACCCCAGGATAACTAACCCCAAAGCCCATCGTGTCACAAGCCCGGATCTTAATGGGAATACCACTTTCTTCAGATAGCTTGTTAAGCTCAATCGCAAAGGGAACAACAAAGCCGTAAAAATCAGCCCGTGTGATATCTTCCAGGTGAACCCGGGGAATGATCCCAATCTCCAGCGCAGATTTGACAATAGAAAGATACTGTTCCATGGCTTGTTTTCGGGTCATCTTTAGTTTGTTAAAGATGTGATAATCAGAAGCGCTGGCCAGAATCCCCGTTTCTTTAATCCCCATATTTTTAACCAGTTGAAAGTCTTCCTTCACCGCCCGGATCCAACTGGTAATCTGGGGATATTCGTAGCCCAAGTCCATACAGCGTTCAACCGCTTCTTGATCCTTCTTACTGTAGAGGAAGAATTCGGACTGGCGGATAATTCCCTTCGGGCCGCCTAATTTGTGTAACAACTTGTATAGGTGCACAATCTGCTCAACCGTATAAGGTTCGCGCGCTTGCTGCCCATCCCGAAAAGTCGTGTCTGTAATCCAAATCTCCTTCGGGGGGCGCATTGGCACATGCCGGTGGTTAAATGGAATCTTCGGCACTTCATCATAGTTGTATAAATGCCGGTACAGATTGGGTTTTTTAACATCCTGCAACGTATATTTATAAGCCGATTGCTCCAACGTATTGCTTCTTTCGTTAAACTCCAGCATTTGGTCACCTCCGAGGCTAAATTAATAAGAAAAAACTTTCTATCGATTATATCATCTTTTCCGTCATAAATCCCTAAACCTTGCTAAGTATTAAGTATACATCAGTGCTAACCCTATTTTTCCCCCTAATTATTGCAAAAAAGTTGGTTGCATCTTCGCAACCAACTTTTGGCTTCCCGCTCTTCATCCCGCAGACCGATCAATCTTTTCATCTCACAAACGACGCCGCCAAGGAGCGCTCCGAAAATCCGGCCGGGGCAAGACATGCGCCAAGATAAGAGCATCGTAAAACCTGGTATTGTCAATCTCCCGCCCGGCGGGGTCTTCTAACTTCACGGCTTCATCGGCGTCTGTATAATAGACGGCCCCAAGATCTTCCTCCTCAAACCCATTCTCCTGGTTAAAGAGGCGGTCCCACTCCTCATCTGCCATCTTCTTCTCCTGTTCCTGTGGATGTCCCCAAAGGTTAGCAGGGGCCATCTTTCCATCAGAAGTCGACGGCAAATCTGTCTTCGCTTTTGGTAAGGCTTCAATCGGCTCCCTTTCCGCTTCCACCTCATCCATCAGAAAAGGAGGAAAGGGTAGAGCGGGCGGAAGCGGCTGGCCCCCTTCTTTGCGGGGTTTAACCGGTCTCGAGGCTTTTTGTTCGGCCATCAACTTTTCCAGGATATTACTCAGAACGGAAAACAACACGAATACCACCCAGATCCAACCCATCCAATCCACTCCTATTTTTTAATGTCATCGGTGGACTCGTTCACCTTTGGTCCCTTACCGATGGCATCGCGCATCGCCGTATCGGCCTGAATATTCTGGAGCTGGTAGTAATCCATTACCCCAATCTTTCCCGACCGTAGCGCTTCCGCTAAAGCCCGTGGTACCTCGGCCTCGGCTTCCACTACGCGGGCCCGCATCTCTTGAACCTGCGCTTTCATCTCTTGCTCCCGCGCAAGCGCCGCAAACCGCCGTTCCGACGCTTTCGCCTGCGCAATGTTCTTATCGGCCTCCGCTTGGTCGATCTGGAGTTTGGCCCCGATATTCCGGCCCACATCCACGTCGGCAATATCAATGGAGAGGATCTCAAAGGCAGTTCCCGCATCCAGTCCCTTTTCCAATACGGTTTGGGAGATCCGGTCCGGATTTTCGAGAACATCTTTATGACTCTCCGCCGAGCCCACGGTCGTAACAATCCCCTCGCCCACGCGGGCAATGATCGTGGCTTCACCGGCACCACCAACAAGGCGGTCAATGTTGGCGCGGACAGTAACCCGGGCTTTCGCCTTCAGTTCAATACCGTCTTTCGCCACCGCCGAGATCTCCGGGGTCTCGATTACCCGCGGGTTAACACTCATCTGTACCGCTTCCAGTACGTTTCGTCCAGCCAGATCAATAGCCGCCGCCCGTTCAAAGGTCAAATTGATCTCCGCCCGTTGGGCCGCGATCAAAGCATCGATCACCCGGTCCACATTACCGCCGGCTAAATAGTGGGCTTCCAGTTTATCCACGGTGATCTCCAATCCCGCTTTCTCCGCCTTAATCATCGGCAAAACAATCCGGGAGGGCGGAACCCGTCTTAAACGCATGGCAAAGAGGGTCCAGATCCGGATGCTAACCCCGGCCGCTAGGGCAGAAATCCATAAGCCGACCGGAATAAAGTTGAAGAAGAGAAGCACAAAAACGATCACCAATGCGAACCCAAAGATGGAAAACAACTCCATTTAACAACACCCCGTTCCTTATTTATCTTCAGAGACGGCACAATTACCCCCACGGAACCACCCTTAAACACTATAATTCGGCAAAAGCGCTTCACTGTTTAAAGCAGAGATATATCTGCAATCATAAATTATGCCGTCTCTATAACCAGCCTGTTGGTAATTTTACCCTTCGCTACGCACTAATATTCTCCTGCCTTCAATCGCGACCACTTTAACCTTTTGGCCGGCCGGAATAAAGGCCCCCTCCGAAACCACATCCAACCGCTTCCCGTCGGCCATCTCAATCACACCCGACGGGCGCAGCGGATGAACGACGACCCCCACTTCCCCTAGGTATTGCTGATAGGTGGGAACCGCCGAATAGCCCTTTTCCTTTTCCGCGGCCGTCTTTAAAACAATGCGACTCATAAAGGAACTGCTCTTAAGATACTGAAAAATCAGGGAAACCAGGAAGAAAGACCAGGTGAGAGCGATCGCCAAGGCGGCAACCCCTTGCCCACTGGAAGCGTAGGATAAAATGATGCTTCCTCCCATCGAAATTAAACCGAAAATCCCGGCAAAACCGAAACCTGGTACGAAAAAGGCTTCCACCACCAGTAAGATCAGGCCCAGAAAGAAGAGGAAGATCACTTCCATTCCAGCCAACCCCGAAAACATACGCGCCCCAAAAAATAAGAACAGAGAGATAATACCGATAATCCCGGCTACTCCGAACCCAGCGGTAAAAACTTCGATCATCAAGGCGGTAAAACCAATGGTCAACAAGAGCGGGCTGATCACCGGATCGGTTAAAAACCGCACCAAACTCTCCACGGGAGTCTGTTTGACATAGACCGTCGCCAAATCTTCAAATCCCAAGGCAATAATGGCTTCATTCAAATTATCCGCCATCAAATCGGCATAGTTATAATCTAAAGCCTCGCGGGCGGTAAGTGCAAGAATCTCCCCTTTTGCCACGACCCCCTCGACTTCGACCGCTGGATCGACCATCGCCTCGGCGATACGCGGATCAAGGTCGATCCCCTTACGCTGGGCGCGCGCTTCCGCAACCGCACGGAACATCTTCCGAAAGGCCGCAATCGTTTTTTCCGGAGCGGGCGTACCATCGGTCACTAAGGGTTGCGAAGCACCAAGGACGCCATCGGGAGAGATTACAATCCGGTTACCGCACAAGGCAATGTAGGCCCCGGCCGAGATCGCACGCCCTTCAACAAAGACATCCACCGGAATCTTCGACTTGCTGATCGCATCGCCAATTTCCGTCATCGAATCGGCATAGCCGCCAAAGGTTTTTAGCACTAATATAATTCCATCCGCCTGTCGCTGCTGGGCTTCGGCCAAAGCCCGTAGGATAAAATCGGCCGTCCCCCCAGAGATATTCCCTTCCAAAGGGATGATATAAAGTAAATCCGCCTCCTCATCACCGGCGTTTCGATAAGAGAAGACCGTAACCACCAAAGCAATAATCAAGAGAATAACGGTAAATGGACTAATTTTTATGAATTTTTTCCGCTTCACCCCACAACCCCCCTCATCTTTTACCTTTACCCAATATGAACAGCAGTTAGCCTGTTGAAAACAGATATACACTTTGCTTAAACGCGGTAAACCGCAGATTAGTTTCCTGTTTTAAGTTATATTTATGAAACAGCAAAAAGGTTCACCTTATTACGGGTGAACCTTGAGAGACCATTAGGAAAATCGCTTGCTTTTCTTTCGGGCGGCTTCCGATTTCTTTTTCCGTCGTACGCTAGGCTTATCATAATGCTCACGTCTTCTAACTTCCGCCAGGATCCCTGAGCGCTGACACTGTCGCTTAAACCGGCGCAGGGCACTATCTAGGGATTCGTTTTTCCCGATCTTGACTTCGGCCACGATCTACTTCCCTCCCCTCGCTGCCCACATAAATCCACAGGCACATAGAATCCAACAACAAACATGTTAAGTTGTTATTATACTATATTTTTACCAATACGTCAATCAACCGGGAGGCCACGCCAGCTCCCGACCGCTCAGTAAATGAAGATGAAGATGGGGGACAGTTTCTCCTGCATGCGCACCGCGGTTGATCACCACGCGAAAACCATCTTTTGCATCCGCTTCTCCCATAAGCTGCTGAATCGCGGAAAAAAGTTCTGCGGCCAATTGCGGCGATGTGGGGAGCTGTGGATCCATCACACTACTGATGTGTTTCTTCGGAATTAACAGAATATGTCGAGGGGCCACCGGGTTAATATCCTTAAACGCTAAAACTTCTTCCGTTTCTAAAAGAATCTGAGCGGGGATTTCTTTTCTAACGATTTGGCAAAAAACACAGTCGCTCACCTTTCAACCTCCCTTCCCCATGTTCAAGTTCGACAAGCAGAAGAAATATCCTTTTTTCCAACAGATTATTTCATCAGCTAAACCTGGTTCACAGTGCAACAACTACCCCGGTCAACGGCTCCCGGTCGGCCTGCACGATCCGGGCGTTAAACAAAGTGTTCGGTTCTTGTACCTCTTTCACCTGAACCCGGAGATACTCCTGGGCAAACCCTTCCCCATAGCCGTCCCGATTGGTCTCTTCAATTAACACCTCCACGACCTGGTCGAGAAGGCGCTCCCGGTAGGCTTGGGCCAGTTCACGGGCGATCGCTTCCGCTCTTTTCACCCGCTCTTCCTTTACCGGCCGCGGGAGATGACCATGCATCTGTGCCGCTTTCGTCCCTTGCCGCAGGGAATAGGGGAAAATGTGGATCCGCGAAAAGCCCACGGCCTGGATAAAGTTTAACGTCTCGATAAAATCCGCTTCGGTCTCCCCGGGAAATCCAACCATCAAATCGGTGGTCAATGCCAAACGGGGTCGGCCATTCCGCAACAAGGAGACAAGACCAGCGTAATCATCAGGAGAGTAATGCCTGTTCATCAAGGAAAGCACCTTCCCACTGCCGCTTTGCAGGGGAATATGCAGATGGTTACAGAGCAGCGTCGAAGAAAAGAATACCTCCATCAACTGGGGGGTAAAATCGGTGGGGTCAACCGATCCTAGCCGCAAACGCCAATTTGCGTCCGCCCCACCCCACTTCTGTTCAATCTGCTCTAATAAAGAAGCCAAATCCGTTCCAAGATCAATTCCATAATGGCCCAAGTGAATCCCCACCAAGACGATCTCCTTATAACCGAAAGCCAGGAGCCGTTCAATCTCCTTTAGCACCTGCGCCGAAGGGAGGCTACGAACCGGCCCGCGGGCGAAGGGAATCCGACAATAACTACAGTAGGATTGACAACCATCCTGTATCTTCAGAAAAGCACGGGTTTGGCCGGAAAATTCCGGGGCAAAAAGCTCAAACCCATCCGCTTTCGTCCAAGGAAGGACCTGATTCTTGCTGTGAAGCGGTAGCTCTTCCTCTAAAATCTGAAAAAGACGGCCTCGTCCCGCCACGCCGATGACCAAATCCACCTCCGGCAGCGCGGTCAACACTTCCGCACTGGTCTGCGCAAAACAACCGGTCACCACCAGATAGGCGTCGGGATATTTCCGTTTTACCCTTCTCATCAGTTGCCTTGCTTTCCGTTCCGCTTCCTTCGTTACGGTACAGGTATTGAGCACATAAATGTCCGCTGGCCCGTTAAAATCCACTACCTCATAGCCGTGTTCCCGACTTTCCGTGATTAAACCCTCGGTGTCAAACTGATTAACCTTACACCCCAATGTAAAGAAGGCAATCTTCGTCGCGGATCGTAGACCTTCGTGTTCTGCTTTTTCTCCCTTTATCCCGTTCATGGCCATAATCTATTTTCCCCTCCGCCGGCCCAATCTTTCCCCGTTCCTATGGGCTTTTACCATTTTGCATAAACATTAATTAAAAAAACACAGACCATACTCGTGTATACCGAGCACCGCCCGCAGGGAGAGCACCTATGCGCCACTTACCACCCCGCCTGCCAATAATCCGGCAAAGAAAACACGCTCCTCCCTTTTCAGCCTTCATGCTCGCTAACTTGCCAGCGTGGGCCAACACTTAACTTGTCTGCTCCGCGCTCTCCTCTGCCTCCAAATCCATTAGATACACCGACCGTTTAAGCACCGGGTTATAAGCAGTCCAGTTCCCACCTTTGCCCGAATGTTGGCGGAGAGCTTCCCGAAACTTGGCCGCCTCCGCATCCATATGGTCAGCATGATGGAGCAAACAGGCTTCCAGGAGCACCGGTTGAACTGGGGAACCCCACTCTAATTCACCGTGGTGACTCAGGATCAGATGAATAAGGGGCATTTGCAAAGCCGGGGGAAAAGCTGCTTCCCCTTTCTCCGCCTGAATTGTGGCGATCGCTGTTTCCACCATCTGTACACCCAATACGAGATGGCCGATGAGCTTCCCTTCGTCCGTTCCCTCGATCGTCAGAGCGCCGGTATACGATTCTAATTTCCCGATATCATGTAATAAAGCGCCCGTCAGCAACAGATCCCGGTTCGCCTCGGGATATAAATCAGCCGCGGCTTGGCAGAGGGTAACCACGCCAACGGTATGTTCCAAAAGACCTCCCCGGTAAGCATGGTGAATCCGTATGGCCCCAGGCGCCGACGAAAACCGCTGTCGAAACTCCGCAGCGCCAAAAAGATGATCCAAGAGCAAACGATAGGCGTTCTGCCGTAATCCATTCCGCGTTTCATCAACAACAGCCCACAACTTCTCCAGATGCGGGCCGGAGATTCCCGGCACAAAAACAGCCGGATCATACTCGCCTTCCTGGCAGACCTGGAAGAACGGTTCACGCCCGTTCGCTTCCAATTGGAGGGTACCGTTAAAATTCTTGGCTACCGCCTCCAGCCGGATCACTTGCCCCTTTTGTAATTGGTTAAAAGCCGATTCTGAGATCTCCCAAACCTTCAGGGCAATCTCCCCGCTACGGTCCCCGACCTTAAGGGCCGCAAACGGACTCCCGTTGCGCGCAACCCGCCATTGGCTATCTAATACAAGATAGGTTCCGGAAATGCTTCCCTCTTTTACTATTTCCTTAACCTCCATCGTCTAACCTCCAATTTTCCGCCTGCTCGCCCCGGAGGTCATTGGCCTTCCGTCCCCGGTTCTTCCTGCGGCGTTTCTTCCTTCTCCTTGAGTTCAATCCGCACCTCGAGGGGAAGCGCTCCCCGCTGTGCTTCAAAGGTCTTTTGCTTTAGATCAAAACAGATCTCTTCTCCCAACAGTTCATCCCCGTCCATCAGCAGATGAAAACCACCACTGATCGTTAATTTTTCTTCCTCATCACGGTACCTAATGGTTTCACCGTTACCGCTAAAGTCGGCGTGTTCGATCTGGGGAGCTTCGGTGGCAATAAAGGCCTTCTCTTTTGTCTGTAAATACAAATTACCGCAAACCAGCCGGATCCCCTCTTTAACCACTTCCCCTTGTTCGTCGCGGCTTTCTTCCCGTTCTAAAACTACATGTCCGGAAAAGGTCCCGCTCTCCTCTGCGGTATCAAAACAGAACTGATCACCAGTGACCTTCAGATCTTCGTAGGTCAAAAAAACCTCCTGCCGAAAGATGATCTCCCGCGCGCCATCAGCCTTTTCCCGAATCTCCGCTGCTTTAAACCGCAAGTGGGTCTCCCCCTGGAAATACTCGAGATTAGCGCCCTCCATAAACAAGCGCTTCCCATCGGTATCACCATAAAACCGCTCAATTCCTTTAAAGAATCCTTTATCCGCCGCCATAACTACCCGGCTGGCACCGGTCACAAGTATCAACACCAGCAAGCCGGTGACTATGGAAAACCTGCGGCTGCTCATAATTCCAGTTCAACCTCCACATCGCCTTTTAGTTCAAAGCGGTCGTCTTTAGCATAATAGGTGAAAATTTGACCCCGCGACCGCTGCTTCCCTTGCACCACTTCCAGATCGCCAGAGAAAAGATATTCCTCGGTTTCAAAGTTCCCTTCCATCTGGTTGGCTTGCAGCTCTAATCCTTCTTTCTTGAAGGAGAGCGGGTGAGAAGACTCAATCTGCTTCCGTTCTAAATCCAGTTTTAACCCCGCAGTATGGAGCCGGCCCCCGTTAATCTCCCCCTGTACTCCGGTGAGGATTAACACCTTTTGCTTCAAATCAAGCCGGGCCGTATCCGCATTTATGACTAGAATACGGTCATCTTCCTGATAAAGGCGGATGTTCTCAATCCCGCGAAAATTAACCATCTCCCCGTCGGCCGTCCGAAAGATCTCTGTGGCCTCCAAGGTCCAAACCCGTTTTGCGCCTTCCCAGCCTTCATAACGGCTGTTGAATAAGGTCACACCTTGCTCCGCCGCTGGTTTCTGGGGGGTAACCAGGGTCATATCTGGTCGCCAACTCAAATAGAGGAGAACCGCGACCACCAGCCCAAAAAGGAACATAACGAGTGGTCGCCCTCTTTTCTTACCAGAACTCATTTTCTCCTCCCCACAGGTCGGCTCCTGTCCACATAAAACCTTGTTCTCCGGAGCCATACCCAAAACCTGCCTCTTTAAAGATCTTATACTGACACTGTACAACATACTCTTGGCGGAGGAGATCGTACCCGAAGAACAACTCCCGGCAGTGCCAATCATAAGTGAGGCCCAACCGGACACGTTCAAAACCGTCCCCGAAAAAACTATACCGGAGGTTAAGATCACTTTGGAGCGTCGCAGTAAGCTGATTTTTTAGCGCCGCTTCCACTTCCAAAGTCTCCCACCGCCGATCCAGGAAATCGTAATCCGCATCTAAATACAAGTTATTCCCTTGTTCAGAATTGTATCTTAGCCGCGTCGTTAGATAAAGATTGGTATACTCCTGGGTGTTGAGGTTATATGTGGCATTCAAACGAATCCTGCTATTGGGCAAGGGGGTTACCGTCACCGTGCCTTGCACCGGATACCATGGGTGTTCGACCTGGCTGAAGTTGTAACCACCCGAAAGGTTCGCACTAACCAGCTGGCTATTGTACCGCCAAGCACTGGAGAGGTGACCGCCGGGCCTAAATAGATGCGAAGAAGTCACCAGACGCGGGAACTCGGTGGTAGGTGCTTCACCCTGCGCTTCTACCCAACTTAAAGTGTTGGTCCAGGTTAAACTTGGCGTAAACCGCTGCGTACCAGTCAACCCCAGAGATACAGCGCTACGTCGATATTCTACCCCCGCCACCTGGTATATTTGGTAACGATTATTATTGGCCAGATCAAGGGTGAATCCCCCACGCTGCCACAGGCTTGGCCCCAACGAACGGCGCGCCAACTGCAAATCGGTCCGGGTTCCAATCTTTTCGGACTCTCCTTTGATCGCAACCAACCGGAGATAATCCACATTCCCTTGGTAATATCCGGGCCAACCCAGATAAATCGCGGGAGTTTGAAAAGAGACAGCGGGTAGATCGTGATAGAATTGCGTTTGGTAACGATCACTATAGTTGTAATCCTGCTTCACCCGCACCGTAAGCTGAAAACCGCGCAGAGAAAAAAGGTCCCAAGATTGCACAAACTCGAAGTTGTTCTGGTACTTCTTGGTAATCACCTCGGCGGTCGTCAGATCTTCCCGGTAATAGAGGTTGTTACGGTAAGTCAGCCGGGTCCGGGGACCGGGCCGCCAACTGATATTCAGACGGCATGGATAGAGATAAAACTGGGGATTCAGACCAGTCTGTCCGGTCTCCACCTGAAAACTGGTGGGCAGTTTATCCGACCGGTAATTTAAGTTGCCACGCAGCGCGTACTCGGGATAGCCTTGTTCATGATACTTTCCGCCCAAATCATAGGTGAGGTTCCCTTTCTTTTCGAACCACGCCGATTGCACCTGATAATCATGGCGTTCGTCGTATATGTTCTCCATATGGTAAATACTGACCGAAAACTCACGGTTCGCACCCACCGGAATCCAGTGTTTAATCCCTTGCCCGACCCCTTGCCCTTGAATCAGATCAAAAAGCAATTTTCCGTGGTGATCGCCTCCTGTGAAAGAATAACGGTAGACCATCTTCAAGAAGAAACCATCCTCCACGTTGTACCCAAAGACTGAATCGTCAAAATCATTCTTCCCTTCCTGCAGGGAAAAGACCAGTTTGGGGAAGGCGGGAAATTTAAACTTTCCTTCCCAGTAAGATGCCGAATAAAATTCGATCCGGTCTTCCGGATAATAAACCGTCCGTTTCGCAGTAAGATGGTAATGGGGTTCTTCCGCGTCACAGCCGGTAAAGGACGAATTGGTACATAACAGGTCTTCGCCGCTAATCTCGCCTTTCTCCCCTTGGATTACAATCGGTTCGCCGGTTTCCGCTTCCCCAAGGAGAAGAAATTCCTCAAGGGTACCATGTTCGTCAGGCAAGAAAAAGGCCAGGTTTTTTCCCTGAACCGTCCGTTCTTCCGTTTCCACCTCGACCCACCCGGGAACGGTCAACCGCTCATTTGCCAGGTCAAAGTAAAACTCCTCGCCCCGTACCTTATAATCCCGGTATGTAAAAACCACATTCCCCCGGGCCACCAGGATCTCGTTTTCATAGTCAGCAAATAGTTCATCGGCGATGATAACGCCCTGGTCGGCCAGGACAGCAGGGGCAAACAAACCCCCACCTATGAAGAGTAGTAGCACCAGCATCCAGGTTTTATAATGCAAGACTTTACCTTACCATCCCTTCGCCTGTATCTCCATAGCCTTTTCACTCAGAAAATAGCAGTCTGTCCTTCTCCCGGTGCTAAGGGCACCGCTGCGAATGACCATTTGCGGTCCGCCTTCGGTGCTTGTCACCCACCTAGCTTTAATTTCCACATCTTCATGTAACTTCCTCGATTTGACTCGCGGCGCTAGGAGCAAATAGGGCAAGGCGCGAGGATCTATACCTGCGCAAGACCCCTATTTGATCACGAGGAACAACAGAACGATCCCCAACGCGAGAAAGAAAACATTGGGCAACCAAGCCGCCCAAAACGGAGAGACCAACCCGGAGACCCCCATCTCCCGAAAGAGAACCGTGGTAAAAAAATAGACCATGATCAGAAGCAGACTAACGGCGAGCCCGATCGCACGTCCGCTCTTCGGAAACATGGTGGCAAAAGGCAAGCCAAGAAAAGCCAGGATCAAACCGGCAAAGGGCAACGCCACCTTAAGATGATAGTTCACCGCAAAGGAGCTAATGTCAAGGCCGCTTTTGGCATAGATCGTCATATAACGCTTCAACTCAGCGCGGCTCATCTCATCCACCCCTTTACTTTGCCCCAGAAAAATACTGAGGTCTTCCCCCACATCTTCCACCAGTTCCTCAAAGGCGGTTACGGTGGTGATGTTTCCTTCCTGGTCCAGTTCGTAATAATTACCCTGCTTCAAGTGCCAAAACTGTTCTTCAATCCGGCCCGAAGCCGCCGCAATCAAGCGGGGAAAACGCTGGCCTTCGCTTTGGTAAATCAAAATCCCCTCGACAGTTTTGTGCCGCTCGTTTACACGTCGTAAATAAAAAAACCGGTCGTCAGGACCCTTAAAAACCACATTCTCCTGGATAAAAGGGATAAAGTCTCTATGTATTATTTTCCTAATTTCTTGTTCGTAACGGAAATTAGCCGCCGGCACCACCCGGTCGTTAAAATAAAATGCCCCCATACAAAGCAACAGTGTGACCAGTAAAAGCGGGGCAGTCAGGGCTGGAAAACTCCATCCGGAAGTCCTGATCACATCCAGTTCCCGGTCCCGCGCCAACCGCCCTAGACCCAGAAACACCCCGAAAAGGACTGCCGCCGGGAAGACATCCATCAGTAAGTAGGGAATCTGGTAATAGACAAGTAAGCAGATCACCGACAAAGAAGCCCTTTTATCCACTAGAAAATTGGAGATCTCAAATAAAAAGTTACCGACCAGTAAAACCAAAAAACCAACACTACAATAGAGATAATTGGTGAGGTATTCACGGAGTAGATATCGGTGGACGATTCTCATGCCCTCTAAACCCCTTCAAACAGAAAACCCGTTAAGTTTTCTACGTTACACGCACAAAACCGCCCGGGTTCCAAAAAACTGACTCTTGCTACTTAGTTGAGCTTGCCTTCCAGTTCGGCGACGCGTTTTTCCAGTTGCCGGATGGTCTTAAGTAGTTCTGGTAGTTTACCAGCGGCTGCCTGAATCCGCATATCTTCACCGTGGGGCCGGGCCGGTTGACCAGAAACAATCGAGTTCGCCGGGAGACTACTAATCACCATCCCCCGCGCGAAGACAACCGTATCATCGCCGATGGTAATATGGCCATTAATCCCCGACTGCCCGGCCAGAGTAACCCGGTCGCCGATCTTCGTGCTCCCGGCAACTCCGGTCATCGCGACCATAATATTATCCCGGCCAACTTGGACATTGTGACCAATCTGAACCAGGTTGTCGATCTTGGTCCCAGCGCCGATCAAGGTCTGGCCAGTTGTCGCCCGGTCAATCGTCACATTAGACCCGATCTCCACATCATCTTCGATGACAACACAGCCCACCTGCGGCACTTTAAAGTGTTTCCCTTCACTATTCTTTTCAAACCCAAACCCGTCGCCGCCGATCACGGTCCCCGGGTGGATAATCACCCGTTTGCCAACCTTGGTCCCGTGACATAAAACCACATTGGGCATGATCTCCGAATCATCATCAATCTCCACATCATCCTGGATCACTGCGCCAGGATGGATAACAACCCCCTTGCCCAGCTTTACACGGTCACCAATAGCGACTAAAGGTGCGATATGGCAGCCCGGACCATGCTGAAATCCTTCGCCGACCACTGCCGAGGGATGAATCCCTTCCGCGTATTCTTTTTTGGGATGGAAATACCACAATATTTGGGCAAAAGCCATCCGCGGATGATCTATCTCAATACCTTTAAAATCAAACTCTCTTAAATTCGAAGGGAAAATAAAGGCCGACGCTTTACTCTGGCGGGCAGCAGGAATCGCTTTCGCCGAAGCGATCAACGAAATCTCGCCCGGCTGGGCCGTATCCAAACCGGAAACCCCGGTCAACTCCAAACCACCGTCTCCGACCACTTTTCCTTTAACCAGCGACGCTAATTCTTCTAAAGTCGCCATCTAGCATCTCCTCCTTAATAGATCCCCTTATATTCCAAATCCTCCGGCAAAAAGCGCTCGACTCCCTCATTTTCACGAACCCAAGCCCAAAACTCCGCTTCCAACTCTGCTTTTTCCTGGAGATACTCTTGAGCTTTCTCCGCTTCCAAGCTCTGCCGATAAATTTCCAGTTCGCGCGCGGCCTTTTCTTGCTGCGCCGCCGCGATGTCAACCAGCGCCTCCTCTAAAGCCGTGGCTTTTTGGTCGATTTCCGCCCTCAACTCCTCCTGGAGGGCGGCAACTTCTGCGGCCAAACGGGCCTTTACTTCCGGTGATAAATCCGGCATTTCCATTTTAAAGTGTAAAGTAGCTAGTCTCGATGAATATTCTTTCTCTTTTTGCCGACGAAAATCAGCCAATTCGGCGGCTTGTTCTTGCCGCTTTTCCGTCAAGGCTTGTCTGATGAGGTAATCCGTTTGGTTCCTTTTCTGGTAAACCAAACGGTCGATCTTCATTTCGATCAGCCGACGCCGCAGCTGAAGCTCCTCGGCAAGCAACGCTTCCCGTTGGGCCAACTCTATGCGCAAAGCCGCGTCCACCGCATCTTCCAGAAGCCCATTTTCGACTGGGGAAAGAACACTGGCCTTCCGACCCGGCCGTTCCAACTGCCAGCATAGTTTCCGGGGTAAACTCTGTATTGCCTGCGTAATCTGGCGATAGGACCCCCATTTCAGCTCCGGTAAAAGAATAATCTCTGTTTCTATGGTCGCAAGCTTGGATTTACGCTGGTAAGACCAAAATCCAACCCCAATGCTGACAATGAGCATCAAGACGAAGAAATTCAGGAGAGCGCGGTTGGTTTTCTTATTCATGCTCATGTTCACCGTAGTTTCTGGGGATCATGTCTACTGAAAATCCCCTTTGTAATTACTTCTGCAAAGCCGCGATTACTTGCTCGGTTATATCGACGCCCCCATAATAAACAACGCTCTTCTCCAGAATGATCGCATAACCTTCTTTCCCGGCGATCTCTTCCAGGGTCTTTTCGATTTTCTCCATAATTTCGTCGTGTTTAGCTTGTACTTCCCCGGATAAACGGGCATTTTCTGCTTCTAATTTCTGTTGATAGTTTCTAACGATCTGAAGCGCCTTCTCCTGGTATTTAGCCTCAATTTCTTTCCGTTCCGCTTCTGATTTCCCTTTCAGCTCCGCTTCCTTCTGCTTTTCCAAAGCGCTAAATTCGTTGTTTTGTTGCGTTTGTAGATAGGTCCCAAAGCTATTAAACTCGGCATTTTTCTGCTGTAACAGTTCCTGCAAATCTTGGAAAAGAGGCAGCTCATTCTGCAACCGTTGCATATCAACATACCCAACCGTTGATCCGCCTTTGGCGGTAACAAGCCCGGTTATGGCAAATACTAACCCAATCACCAACACCATGGGGACTAGTTTCTTTGTAACCTTCAATTTCATCTAAAAACCTCTCCTTTATTCTAGTTTCTCTGTCTAAAACATCTCTCCGAAGAAAAAGTTGAACTTAGGTTTACCACCTTCCGGCGTCCAGGCAAAATCAAAACGGAGTTGCCCCAAGACCGGGATGTTATAGCGGAAACCCACCCCATAGCTGTGGTAATATTCTTCAAAATCAACCGTCCCAACATCGTAAAAGAGGACAGCTTCCAGGTTTTCAGCATTTGGAATCCGCTGTCTTACCTCGAAATTGGCCAACACTTGTTGGTCCCCGGAGACATGTCTGACGTCGTACCCCCGGAGGGATAACTCGCCGCCAAGATACAACTTTGAAGCGTTGGGCGTTTCCCCCATAATCTTACTGCCCATCACCCGGTAACCAAGGGTGGTATGGGACAATGGCGAATAAAACTGCTTAAACTCCCCATAGAGACGCTGATAATCGTATTCGCCCCCAAAGATTCCGCCGTGAAGGTTAAAGCCGAGACTGGCGTGGTAACCGCCGGTGGTATAAACGCCGGTATAAAGCAAACGGTTGTAATTCAGCCCCAAGCCCAGACTGTTATCCCAGTACTCTTGGTGAAACGATGGTAATTGAAGAGCGGGGTAGTCGTTCTCTTTTGTTATGGTCTGTTCCTTCCCTTCCGCATCTTCGATTACATACTTGTTTTTGCGGTCCGCCACCCACTCCTGCGGTTCAATCGTCACCCGTTCCATCCGGAAAGAAGTACTCACCCGTAAATGGCGGTTCAACGGCCGGCCCAGCGTCAAGTTGAGTCCGGTCGCCTTCTCATTATAGCTGTAGGTGTACTTGTTTTCGGGCCGCTCTACACCGGAGAAAACACCGCCGTCTAAACTCCGCGAGGATAAGGAGAGCGTATGGTTGGAATAGAGTTTGAGGCCTAAAGAAGTCTGGTTCGCATCCAGCCATGGTTCCTGGAACTCAAAGTTAAAGTTAAAAACATTGTTCGGGTTAAACTCCATGTTAAACGAGAGCTTCTGTCCAAGGCCCAAGAGGTTCGGATCCATGACCCCAATGCTCCCCAGGAGTGTATTGTCAACCGGTGTATAAGAGACACCCATAACAAAATTGCGGTTGTCGCCCTCTTTAAACTCCATAATCAGATCCATTACCCCCGGCTCACTGGTGGGTTGGAGACGAGGAGCAATATCGTTAAACAACTGTAATCGCGCCAGCTGTTGGGTGTCTTCCCGTAACACATTAAGGTCCAGAATGTCTCCTTCTTCCAACGTCATCTCCCGCGCAACGACAAATTCCTTCGTTTTCTCCAACCCCTGGTACCGAATGCGACCTAAGCGGGCTTCGTAGAGATGAAGATGGACTACCCCGTCCTCATCGATGCGCATTAGGTCACTGACCTCTTCGGCACTACCACTGAAGGGCGGGATGAGCAGCCCGCGTTCCTCATTAAAAAACTGTTGCGCCATCACCAGGTCGCTCATCATCGTTGCGTAGTTGAAAACATCCCCCGGTTTTTGGCGGAAAAACGGCAAAATCTCTTCCGCCGGTATCCGCTCGAGCCCTTGAATCTCATAACGGGCAATCTTTGGGTTTTCCACCACGCGGAAGACCAGTTTAATTCCGCCGAGGAACTCTTCGGCATAGGGTTCCACCATCGCAAAATAACCAAGATTCATAATCGCTTGTTGATCCTTGATCACCGCTTGCCGATCAAGGGCTTCACCCAAACGTGTATTGGTTACGGCCTGGAGAATTTGCTCCTCTTTCACCTGTTCGTTACCGGTAATCTCGACCGATAGAACAATCTCTCCTACCGCCAAAACCGAACCCGTAAACACCATAAGCAAGATAAGTGTAACGCAAAGTAGCACTGGGATTTTTAAGACCCTCTTCACCGAATTGGCCTCCTTTTTTTATTTGGACTTAAGCTTTTTACGCCGCCAGCATCAGCAAAGAGCAAAGTTTCTACTTTCAGCCAGATGGCCGCCACAGAAAACAACGCAAAAAGCCCGACTGGGAAAGCAATCTAGGGAACTCTGGTCATTAAGAGAAATTCGTGATCGGACACTTCTTTCCCTTCTTGCTTCAGATAAAGATTTCCGGTAAATATGGTGGAAATAACGAACCGTACATTAAAAACGTAAATTATACTGAAATTGCCACCGCAGCCCTTCCGCAGCCGAATAATCCCCAAGCAAGGAAAAGTTAGGCAGAATCTTCCATTCCAGATTCCAAACCTGTTCGGAGAGGGAGGTAAGACTCCTGCTGTAGGAAAGGTATAAATCTTCACTTAAGGACTTACCCATATTCATCCAGAAAGTCCCTTCCTGCCGGTCCTGCTCTAAGGTGAGAAAATCAATGGGCATGATACTCCGGAATTCGTCAAGGAAACGCCCGATAAAAAGGTCCCCTACCATATTAATGTTCTCCTGAAACATATTGGCGAAGGTGAGGTTACCGTCCTCGATCTTTTCTGGCCAATTCAGGAGCTTCAATATTTCTTCTCTGCTCATCGGCGGATTAGAGCTGGGGTTGATCACTAAACTGTCTAAATCCCCGGACCACCCGGCCGTAGTCAGCGTTACTTCCGTCCCGGCCAGAAAACGGGTGGCTTCCAGCTCTAGATAGGGATAGAGCTTATAATCAGGACGGAATTCGGCCCGCAAGCTTTTGAGCCGGAACGTGTCTCCAAGTACATTCACCCAACCGCGGCTTGAAACAAGCTCCCCGTTGAGCTCCGGTTTCCGGAGCGTACCCCCAACGTGCAGCTGCCCGTTGAAGGGAACATAGGCCATACCGTACATCCGGAAATAAACATCGTCCAAGGCCTCACATTGGAGATCCAAGTTCACATCAAAGGGAAATGCGCCGCCCGTCGCCTCCGGCAGTTCAATCCGGGCCTTCCGCACGGCCGCCTTTCCTTGAAGCGTCGGTTGGGCCGCGGGACCGACCAGCGTCAATTCCCCGCTGACTAACCCGTCAAAGAAAGAAGGAGATAAATGAAGGTTATCACCGTTCAAACGAAGTGCAAAAGCTTCCAACCGAAGGCCATCCATAATCACTCTTCCCCCTAAACGGAAACGCCCCCGGCCTAACCGCCCTTCCAGGTAACTTCCTTCGCGGTTGTTCAAACCCCTAAACTCCAACCCTTTGTTGGAGAAGGAAAGGAGCCCATTGAGATCTTTCAGTTCCTGGGATAAGCCGGCAATCGACCCCCGTCCACCGGTAATCCCCATTTGGCCCACCAAATAAGGTTTCCGCCATGTCCCGTTCAACGAAATCAGGCCGTCGATTGTTCCCCCGGTGAACCTTGTTCCGGTGAAGAACGTGTTCAGGACGCTGGCTTCCATTTTCTCCGCGGAAAGCCCCAGATCAATCTGGCTATAGCGGTGGGGCCAAGCCGTCGGTAACTGTAAGGGGCCAAACCACTCCGGGTTCAACGGAAGAGTTCCTTGCATCGAAAGACGTTGGGTCCCCAGATCCTGCGCTTCCAGAAACACCAGGTCGTCGTTGATCCGACCAGAAAGCCCTAACGAATCCACGACTATACTTCTCCAAACGACATCTTGCAGTAAGGCGTCAAACTCCCCCTGCATCCCTTCCTCCGTCGTCGTAAGCGTCAGCTCCAGGTCAAAACGGCCCTCCGCCGGTAGATCGGCCCGCCCGGTCAATGCAATCAATGGTTTAATCGAAAAATCTTTGGTACGAGCGGTGATATCCAGTTGGGCACCGGGGGTGTAAGCTATAGAGGCAAACAACTCCCCGCTACCATCATCAAGCAACAAACGGTTAACCGTGACCTTCGAATCATAAATCTGTAAGTCAAGCTCTCCGCTTAAAGGGGTAAACCCATTGAGCTCCCCGTTTTCAATCTGGGTTATCAGGCGGATTTGGGGCTGTTCCAAAGGGCCGAAGAGACGTAAATAACCCGTCAATTCGGCATTAAGCCGAAGGTTCGGGGCCCGACCAGCCACAAGCAACAAATCGGCCAGCTTAGCCTCGTCCATTTTTAGCCCCAGGTCAAAATAGGGTACTCCTCCCGACCAATCAACCTGACCGTAAACGGTCAATTCCTCTGCGCCCCGGCTCACCCGTAATTCGTCGCAGGAGAGCTTCCGGTCGGCCCAGGAGAGTTCGCCCCCGATCCAGTCCAAAGCAAAACCGGCAAAGATCAGTTCGGTTATGCTCAGTTCCCCCGCAAAGACCGGATCTTCTAAAGTCCCCCGCAACCTTCCTTCTCCCGTCAGCGTACCGGAAATTTTCTTCAGCAAATCCGGGTTTTGCAAATAGTCCCCGAGGAGCTGGTCGAGGGCTGATAAGGAGAAATTATCGGCCGCCACGTTCAGATCCAGTTGCTGATCGGCGCTGATCTTCCCTTGGCTCCGCAGACCCATCTCCTCGGAACCGAACAAGAGATGGTCAAGAAGAAGTTCCCCCTCCTGCCAGCGGAAAGCAAGCGCCCCATCGCCAAAATAATAACCATTCAGCGCCAGCATTGCCCCGGTGACTTCGCCGGAAACAAGCGGTTCTTCCCACCCCTTGACCTGGAGCCGAAAGTCGGTCAAGCCCTCCAGGGTAACAAGGGAAAACTCCGGGAAGAGGGCGGTCAAATCTTCAATTAACAGGTCTTCACCATTGGCTTCTAAAGCATAGAAGGGCTGATCTTCCCATTCCACCAACCCGGTCAGCTTAATTTCACCGGCCGGAGTTAAGAGAAAGGAATCGTTTAAGGTCATTCGCCCGTGTTCCGCCTCGCCCTTAAGCTTCAAAACACCAAGCTCCTGACCGTTATAGGTTAAATCATAGATCTCTAGCCAGCCCTCGCCCTTGAGCCGCCCGAGGTCGCTCCAGTTCCCCTCCACCTGTAACAATCCATTAAGGTCTCCCCAAACATTAAAGGGTGGGGACAATAACCGATCATCCGGTTTAAACCCACGCAGGAGGAGGTCTCCCTGAAAATTGCCGGTCCCCGACTGCAGAGAACCGGTGGCAATCACTGTTCCGCCGTTTTCTTTAAGGGTTGCGCGCACCGCCAGGCGTTCCCCGTCGCTACGCAACAAAAGCTGAAGCTGATCATAACAGAAACGGTCTACGCTACCAGCAGTAACCTCCAGCTCCGCCTCACCCGCCAGCGCCGAAAATTCACCGTCTAAACGCAGGTTAAGATCGGCCGTCCCGGTCAGCGCGGGGATTTCCTCGCCCCATAACGACAACGGCAGTTGATCCAGGGCAACCGCTTGCGCCTGCACAGCCAGCCGTAGAAGAGGGGCACTGGTCAATTGGCCCAACTCACCGCGGGCGACCGCTTGGCCACCCCAAGCTCGCACCGTCAACCGGTCAATCTGAAGGTGGTCGTTCGCCCAGTGGTAGATCCCAGTCAGATTTAGAGACGGTACGGTGGTCCCAGCCATCTTTAGCTGCCGGGCGGACAGATCGCCTTTAATCTCCGGTGCCACTAGCGGACCTCGCACATGGAGCGTGGCGTCAATATCGCCACCAGCCAATGGCAACTCCTCGAAAACAAGGGTTTCGAGGGGAAAAGATCTAACTTCGCCTTTTAAATCCAAAGTCGGATCGGAAAGATCAAGAATCTGCCCATGCAGGAAAAAGGGGGCCGCGCCGATACGTCCCTGCAGATAAGAAAGGTGAAGCCCGTCACCGGAGAGCCGCGCCAGCAACCCCAGCTGGTTTAGGACGGCGGGGTAGCCTGGAATTGCCAACCGGCCATCCATCATGCGTACTTCCCCGGTGAGCTGCGGCGCACTGAGTTTACCACCAATTTGCAGCTTCAAATCGACCAGTCCGGCTAGTTCCAGTGTTTTAAACTGGGGAATGACGCTTGTCCAATCCGCCAGATTCAAACCGGTCGCATAAAGATCGACGTCAAGATCAAGGGAAGTGGTCGCCAGGTTTCCTTTAAGGCTTACCAGTCCTCCTTGGTAACCGCCCTTAAAGCTTTGCACCGTAATCCCGGTTGACGAGACCGTCACATCGGCGTTCAAGTTTTCCAAGGGATATGGTAAAGCCGTGAGCTCCCACCGGGAATCGCTGAAAGCCATGCGGGCCGTATCCACCTGCACCTCCCCGTCTTGGAGGAGCAACGCCACCTCGGAACTGACCTTCCCGGCCACCACTTTAAACTCTTGCTCGTACCCAAGAAGGCGAAAGACCTTCTCGGTCCACAACGGTGCCGAAGCAGCGCTGGCCTTAATCCCCAGCTTTCCGTGGTTATGCTGAACGGCGTAGGCCACTTCCACTGCCGCCGCGGCATCCGGGTCCAGCGTGCTTTTCCCTTCGGCGGTAACCCGAATTTGGGGGAAAGTACGTAGGTCTACACGACCATTCAATTGCTCGAAATTACCCCAATCCCAGTTGCGCCCGGCTTCTTCCATGATCAAGCGACAATCATAGAGCCCAACTGTAAACGGCGGAACACCAGCCCCGCCCCCACCTTCACCGCCTCCACCACGGCCAGAACCGAAAAGGTTGAGGGTCTCCCAAAACCAGACCGTTGTTGTCATTAGATCCAGATTACGTATGCCTTTATCTAAAGACCTGGTGGTCAACAGCTTAAACCAGTCCAACCCCACACGGATCTTTCCCGCCGTTAAAACCGGGGTCCCCTCGGCGGTACGGATCTTAACCTCCCGAAACTCCGGGGCGAAAAAGAACAGACCAACCTCGTTGATCTGCACTTCAGCGGAGAAAAAACGGGACATCTCGTTCTCCACCAAATGTTTAATCCGCCCTGCCAGCGCAGTGGAGGGAAAAACCTTGACCCCCCAAACAAAGGCGATACCAACCAAGAGAAAAAAGAAGACAAGAAGGAACTGGATTTTACTTGTTCTCAACCGCAAACCCTGTTCCCTCCTTCTTTCTGTCGTTAGTTCGGCGTTTACGTTGTCCGCTCCCCGGTTGTAACGGAGAATTTACACATGCTATATTCATCATATAGAAACGAAGCATTACGTTGTCTGGTTCCCATCATTTTTGAAAACATCATAACTCGTTATTTTTAATACTACCTTCGGCCTCATACCTTAACCATACTGGAGTTTCTTTCCCAGGGGCCGGTAAAACTTCCACATTGAACTGTTTTTCGCCGATAATCAAGTAGGGAGTGTTCATGGTTTGATAGTCGTGAGTAATAACATCATCCTCCGCCGCTTCCTCCCCAGCCTCCACCCACTCCGCGTCCCGGGTTTCTGGCAATTCCGGCGGCCGCACCCCTTCTGCGGGCAGAAATTCCGCCACCAACTGGTTGTTCTGAAGCCTGGTGCGGTAATCCGCCAACCGCTCTTCCAGGCTAGAAGCGGATTGGTATAGTTCCGTGTTATACAGTTCTTCTTCGTTATTCCCTTGTTCCCCCGGGACGTAACTATACTCATTCCCATAAACCACCAAAAGCCATTGGCCCGGGGTGGTCGGAAGCTGAACTTCAAATGCCGTCTGGACCACTTCCCCGCGGAACGGAAGGAGATGGACGGTGAGGGTCGCCTTTTCGCCCGGTGCAAACTCTTGCTTCGGGAGATCAACCTGAACAATCTTCGCCTTGAGCTGCTCCGGTTTGATCTTTACCTGAACATTAACGTTAGTCAGTTCCGGGTGGACATACTCGTTTCCGGTAATCACCCGGAGGATCTCCCCTAGTTCCTGCAAAGCGGCCGCCGCCACATCCGGTCCGCAGAAAAGATTTTCCCGCTGAAAGAGGGGGAAATTATCCCCGTTTAGTTCAAAATAGACGTTGGCGGTGCCGGGACCGATCCGGTCCAAAGTCCGGTCGATCGTATCGATCACCCCAGCCAGTACTAAGCCGGGGAGAAGGTCTTCCTCATTAACCACGGCAAAAGTATAATTGCGAACCAGACCTGATTCTTCATCGGTTACTTCGGTGGTCACTTCCACCATCCTCGGTAAAACACCAAGCTCTCCGGCCACGCCCGCCCCCCGGTCTTGCGTAATCCGACCGACGCAAGGGAGAGCTGCCCCTAACTTAAAAGGGAGGTCTTGATTGTCAATAACGTGCAGAATTTCGGCGCCACCTACCCCGAAATCGACCCTTCCGCGATTTAAAAAAGAATGGCCAAAGCCAAGAAACTTCTGCCCATCCAGCCAGGTTAAAGTCCCTAAGGCCGTAACCGTATAATCGCCCTCAACGAGACTGATCGTAATGGCACTTCCCGGTTGCAACGACGGGTTTACTACTGGCGTATCCGCTTTTTTTACCGCCGTCGCCAACGGGAGGAAGGTAGGGGACAATCCAGGATAGGCCCCTCCTCTTCCCTGACTTAACGTAAAGGTGCCTTTTTGGGCAAGGACATCAAGCAAATAGTGGCCCGCCCGGGGGCCGTAGCCGGAAAGAAATAAGGGGGTGGCCACCGGAAACGCCCGGAGCCAGTTCCCGTCGGCCGGTTCTTCTCCAAAGGTTAGCCCTTCAAACTCGGGGAGCCCACCCTCAATAAAATCATAGGTCTCCGGTTCTTTTCTTGACCACAAAGTAAGCATCTCTTCAATCGGCGTTACTATGGCGTAGCGATGATCGGCATTTTGGAAACCATAGCCAATAGCACCAACCAATTTACCCCCGACAAAGATCGGGCTTCCGCTCATCCCGGCCGCCAAAGTCTGCCCGCCGGTTATTTTGATCAGGATCAGATGTGCCACGGAGCCGCTTCCTTCCATGATGCCAACAATTTCAACCGGAAAGGCTTCCACCTTTGTACCCGTAAACACGGTAAATCCGTGACCAGTCATCCCCGGGTGCAATGCGGATAAAGGGAGAAACGGGTCATTGGCCGTAACCTGCGTCCCGAAAACAAGAAGGAATAAGACAACAAGGATGGCTTTTTGCAGCCCGATTCGATCTTTCATCCATAAAACGCTCCTAAAATCATTTTTCTCCTTTAAAACTTCCTAAGCGGCAATTTCATCATGATCAAAGTATATTAAGACACCATCAAGATATAACTCCGTTCGGTTTATATTCTTTTTAGCCCCCCAATATCCTGCAAGCTTTTTCCGGAAAAAGCCCAAAGCAGGAAGAGAAAATCACAACAGGGAAGAATAAAACTGGTTAAGTCTTTTCTGTTGGATCCGAAATAAAAAAGAGGGTTGCCGCAAAGGCTTCCCTGCTTCCCTAGGGATAGTCATTAACTTCGGTCGGAATAAGTAAAAATGTTAATATCCTGCTACGTGAGGGAGAAACCAGAAATTGCTGGAATGGAGGACTGGTCATGACAGGAAATGATTTTCAATTACGTTTCGGTCGCATGGAGAAATTGATCGGTGCGGACGGGGTAAACACCCTACGACAGGCGCGGATCGCGGTGGTTGGTGTCGGTGGGGTTGGTTCTTTCGTGGTAGAAGCTCTGGCCCGCGCAGGCGTCGGCTGGTTGGTGTTGGTTGACCATGATCAGATCGAGCTTTCCAATACCAACCGCCAACTTCCCGCTTTAACCGGAAATTACGGACGCCCGAAAGTCGAGGTGATGGCCGAACGCGTTAAAGCGATTAATCCCGAGATTATCGTCGTTCCGTGGCAGATCTTTGTCGGCAAGGAAAACCTCCCATCTGTCCTCCACGGCGACCTTACTTACATTGTCGATGCCATTGATACAGTCACGGCTAAAATTGCTCTTATCCAGTATGCGCTAGAACGGGAGATTCCCGTGATCTCCGCGATGGGTGCCGGGAACAAATTGGACCCTTTAGCTCTTAAAGTCGCCGATATCAGCAAAACCCATACCTGTCCTTTAGCAAAAGCGGTCCGTAAAGGACTACGCGACCGTGGGATCACAACCGGTGTCAAAACGGTCTTCTCCACCGAGCCGGCCGTCCGGATCCAGGCAGAGAATAAGGCAGCGTCCCCTGCTAACATCGGCTGTGGTTCCTGCCCTCAACAAGCCGCGGGAACGTGCGGCTGCCCCCGCCAGCGCCCCACACCAGGGACCATCTCCTACATGCCCTCCGTGATGGGACTGGTCGTTGCCGCCGAAGTCATCCGTGATCTGCTCGGTCTAACACAAGGATCAGAAAAAGGGGGGTAATCAGACCCCCCTCAAAAGATGACATGGCGCGCACTTTAGTCATCTTTTAGGCGCAGCTGGATTTGAATGAAAAGCCAACATCCCGGCACTCACAGGTTAAGGGCAGTACTCACCCTCATCAGGATGCTCAGACTTTTGGCGCCCGTTCATCCAACTGCATTAAGATTATATCCACTTTCCTTCCCGTTTATGCATAGAATTTTAATCTTATTCCAAAAGCCATGTTCCTTCTTACCGTTCCTAAGCATATTATAAGACAAAAAGCAGGGCTTTTTCACTTTGCGAGATTATTGTAACCAACGCCGGCCACAACTGGCAACGCTTTGTAAAATTCATTTTTGGAGGGTGAAAGAATGGGTTCTTTTAAAGGCGGGTATGATTCGGTCTTGATGTTGATTGTCTTCATAATCATCTTCATGCTTCTTCTGGGCTTTTGCTAGCCCACGCTTTAAAAGTTTTTTGCTGCGTTTGGCAGTTAACCGCTGGTTATCCTTACCGGCGCGGGGACCCTCGACCCCGCGCCAGTTTTTTATCGTATCCTGGTTCCCCGTAACTTATCACTCATGCCCCTCAGCAAACCCTTGCTGGGCCGAATGGTGTTCTCCGCTGCCTTGAATTTCTTGGCCTAGTCTTCTTGTGAAGCGGAGGTTGAAAGCGGGTCGAGCGACATGGAAGTCGCGAGCCGCTTTTGGTTCGGGAGGAACCATAAAGCGGTTGCTTGCTTTCAAACGGAGCTGAACTTTAGAATACGCCAAGAAATTCTCCGGAAGAAGGAAATACAATTTAGCCCCGGCAGAGATTGTATCGAGAATAACTTTCTTCGCTTCACGTGTGCGAGCGTTGACCAGCTTGAACTACTTGTTTTGTTTCTTTTGAATCTTCGCCCAAGTATCACGGAGCGAGACCGTCCGGTTAAACACCAGTTTCTCAGCGGTGGAATCGGGATCAACACAGAAATAACCCAGCCGCTCAAACTGGTAGCTGCTTCCCGGTGTCGCCTCGCGGAGAATGGGTTCAACCATCGCGGAGGATAAAACCTCAAGCGAACGGGGGTTGAGACATTCCGTGAAATCCTCAGCCGCACCCGGATCCTCCACGGTAAAGAGGTGTTCATACAGGCGAACCTCCGCCGGCACCGCGTGGGCGGCGGAAACCCAGTGCAGTGTTGCTTTGACTTTCCGTCCGTCCGGGGCGGAACCCCCTTTCGTCTCCGGATCGTAAGTACAACGGAGCTCGACGATCTGCCCCGCCTCGTCTTTAATGACGTCCGTGCATTTAATGAAGTATCCGTACCGTAAACGGACTTCCCGTCCTGGTGCCAAACGGTAAAACTTCTTGGGCGGATCTTCCATAAAATCGTCTTCTTCAATATAGAGAACTTTAGAGAAGGGTACTTTCCGAACCCCCATCGTTGGATCTTCCGGGTTATTGACCGCTTCCATCTCTTCCACCTGACCCTCCGGGTAGTTTTCGATGACAACTTTAAGCGGCCGCAAGACACCCATAACCCGCGGGGCATGTTTATTCAGATCCTCCCGCAAACAATGCTCCAGTAAGGCAATATCCACCATACTGTTGCTCTTCGCCACACCGATGCGTTCGCAGAAGTCCCGGATCGCCGCTGGCGTATAACCACGGCGGCGTAGTCCGGCAATGGTCGGCATCCTGGGGTCATCCCAACCCTGGACGATTCCCCGTTCGACCAGCTGTAAAAGTTTGCGCTTACTCATCATCGTGTAAGTGAGGTTTAGACGCGCAAACTCAATCTGCTGCGGTGCGCGGGGGACAGGGAGCTGCTCAATAAACCAGTCGTATAATGGACGGTGGTCCTCAAATTCCAAAGTACAGATGGAATGGGTGATCTTTTCCAACGCATCAGAAAGCGGATGGGCAAAATCATACATCGGGTAGATGCACCATTTGTCACCGGTCCGGTGGTGCGGTACTCGCAAAATCCGGTAAATCACCGGGTCACGCATATTCAGGTTGGGCGAAGCCATGTCAATCTTGGCCCGCAAGACCCGTGAACCATCGGGAAACTCCCCAGCCCGCATCCGACGGAAAAGATCCAAGTTTTCCTCGACCGACCGTTCCCGGTAGGGACTGTTTTTCCCCGGTTCGGTCAATGTTCCCCGGTAAGCCCGGATCTCCTCAGGACTCAAATCACAAACATAAGCCTTACCCGCTTTGATCAGGAGCTCCGCATACTCATAGAGTTGTTCAAAGTAGTCGGAAGCGTAATAGAGGTGTTCACCCCAGTCAAATCCAAGCCAGCGGACATCCTCCTGGATCGACTCGATATATTCCACCTCTTCCTTGCTGGGATTGGTGTCATCAAAACGGAGATGGCAGCGGCCGTTGTATTCCGCGGCCAAAGTGAAGTTAAGGCAGATCGATTTCGCATGTCCGATATGAAGATAACCGTTGGGCTCAGGGGGAAACCGCGTAATAACCTCCCCGTCGTTCTTGTTCTGCTTTAGGTCTTCGTTGATAATATTCCGGATAAAGTTCGAACCCAGATTGAATTCGGATACACTCATTGTAAATCTCCCCCTGCAAAATTATCCTTTCTAAGTTTCTATTCTACTCTGCTTTTTCCTGCTGGTCAACGGAAACTAGCGCTTTCCCGTGGGCACCGGCACCGTAATCATAGTATATCCGAAAACCAGCGGCCACCGGAAAAAACGGTTTTTTTACTGTATCCCCATGAAAAACAGGCCCGGTTGGGCCTGAACAGGAAAAGGGCGCATAAAGCCGCGCCCTCTAAGCATTACTCCCGACAAGATTGTAAAGAAAATTACCGCGGGTACTTCGCGCAACGTCAAGCACGTTAAGCGGCCACCGCTTGGTTGTTCGCACTCAGGATATCCATAAGAACATTAACCGCTTCTTCCAGATATAAATCGGTCTGGAGCTGCTCCAACCATTCTTGCTCCCGGGCAGCATGGCCCTCGTCTTGTGCTCTTCGGCCGACGAAATTCCAGTCCGTACCGATCGTCGGCAGCGCCGTCCCATTCTGTCTTTCGGCTTCAAGCTGCACCTTCCGCTCCTGTTCGATAAATTCAGTCAGCTGTAAAGGCTGTCGAGTCTCTTCCTGTTGCTTCCGGACCTGCTCAATGTTTTTTTGCACCAAAGCAAAACCCGGATGGGCGGCAATCCGCTGGGCACTATTGGCTTTCAGCACCGCCAAATTACAGTTGGGACCGGTCCAGCGCTCGTAGGATAAAGGTGCGACCTGATCCCAAGGCAGCGCATACTCATGGTACCGCTCGCCAATCTCCAGGTAGGCATAGGGATCGGGTAAGACCACGTCCGCTTTTACCCCCTCCAACTGGGTCGCCCCACCGTTAACCCGATAATACTTCTCTTCCGTAAACTTTAAGGAACCGAGGGGTTTATACGAAGCGTACCGTGGATACAGATAATCCAGGAAGTTGTCAAGGCTGATCATCCCTTGAACCGTCCCCTTGCCGAACGATTGGGGGCTACCCACAATCACCGCGCGGCCATAGTCCTGCAAAGCAGCGGCCACAATCTCCGAGGCGGACGCACTCATGGAATTGATCATCACCACCAATGGTCCGTCATAAACCACGGCCGGATCCGGATCCTTAAAGGCGCGGATCTCTCCATTTCTGTTTTTCGACTGCACGATGGGACCGGATTCGATAAAAAGCCCCGCCATCTTAACCGCATCATCCAAGGCACCGCCCAGGTTATCCCGGAGGTCAAGAATGACCCCTTCCACCTGTTCCGCTTTCAGCCTTTCCAATTCCTTCCGCACATCACCGGCGGAAGTCCGACCGTTGGGGTTATTAAAGTCATGATAAAACGAAGGAAGCGCAATATAACCTACTTTGGGACCGGTTTTCCCGGTTTCAATCACCATCGACCGGGCGTACTTCCCTTCGAAACTCACCACATCACGGATGATCGAAATAACCTCGATCTGTCCATCCGGCTTCTTAACGGTCAATCTTACTTCGGTCCCTTTTTTCCCGCGGATCAACAACACCGCCTCATCCACGGGCATGTTGGTCACATCAACCGGTTCCTCATCCCCTTGGGCCACTTTGAGAATAAGATCGCCGGCTTTCAATTGCCCTTGCCGCCAGGACGGTCCGCCCGGCTCGATACTGACAACTTTGATGTATTCTCCTTCTTCTTGTAAAGTAGCACCGATCCCCTCCAATGTGCCACTCATCTCAATATCAAAATCCGCTTTCGCCTTGGGGGCCAGATAGTTACTGTGCGGATCATAGCTGCGGGTTAACGCATTAAGGTACCGGGCATAACGGTCTTCCTCTTTTTCCTCAAGGACCCGCTGGAAAACCCGGTTCAGATCATTTCGCACCTTTGCCCGGGCTTGCTCCTCTAATTCCGGTTGCAGGGCCCGCTCCTTGATCGCCTCAAATTTCTCGGCCAAGGTGTCGGCAGCGCTCTCCTCCGCCAGCAAGAGATCCAGATAGACGTTGAGGGTTTGGGCTTTAACCAATTTGCGCCATAATTCTTTTAAAGCCGCCGCATCCTTCGGATAGTCTCTTTTCTTCGGATCAAGCTCAATATATTCTTGGGTTTTAAAATCCAGCGGTTCGGCAAGGAAAGTGTCGGTATAACCCTGCACTTCCCGGATGCGTTTGCTCAAGAGCGTCCAGGAAAGATCGTAAAATTCATTGGTCCCCCGGCGCACCTCATCATCAATCCTGGTCCGGTAAGGCGCCAAGGATTTCAGATCGCCTTGCGTAAAAAAGCGCTTATTATAATCGAGGGCCTTCAGGTAAAGGTCAAAGGCTTGTGCCGACCAAAGATCCGTATCGGCAGGGGACGCGTAATGCCACGCCGTAAGGGAACCCATCACCAGCTGGGTCAGCACTTGCTCCCGGCTTGGCTCCTGGCCGGTCAACGAAGCGGTCAGCACCAATAAAATTAGAACAATACCAATAATAACGGGTAAAGCACGAAAAGAAAGCCTTCTCATCTTTTATCTCCTTACTTCACTGACCCCGTAGAATAAGATCCTGCCATATTTTCACGGAGTAAGGAATTTAATTAATTTGCCATAAATAATTGCGTCAAAACTAATAATAACAGAGTAAACAAAGGCCGTCAATGCTACTTCCCCCCTCCAAATCGGACCAACGGCACTAATATTTGCTTAAGGAGGAATCAACGATGGATCCTTGGCGTAATTTCCGCGGAAAATTATGGCGGGAAAAGATCGACCTTTCCGATTTCATCCGCCATAATTACCAACCTTTTACCGCCGAACCCACCTTTCTTTGCCCCCCATCCCCCCGGACCAAGCGCTTATGGGAAAAATGCCAACAATTAATGGCAAAGGAGCGGGCGGCCGGCGGTGTTCTCAAAATTGATGTCGAAAGAGTAGCTGAAGTCACCGCCTGGGAGCCAGGGTATATCGATCGGGACAACGAGGTTATTGTCGGCCTCCAAACCGATAAACCCCTAAAACGTTTAGTCAACCCGTGGGGCGGCTGGCGCATGGTCGAAGCCGCCTGTAAAGCCCGGAATATTGACCCTGATCCGATCATGAAAAAAATCTTCACCACTTACCGCCGGACCCAAAATGAGGCGATCTTCCGGATTTATACCCCGGCCATGCGCCAGGCGCGCCATCTGGGGATCATTACCGGCCTGCCCGATGCTTACGGACGGGGGCGTCTAATCGGTGACTACCGGCGGGTCCCCCTCTACGGTTTGGATTTCCTGATCGCGGAAAAAAAGAAGGACCTTTATGCCTTAGACAATGTAGATGATGCCAGCATTCACCTGCGGGAAGATATCGCCGACCAGATCGAAGGCCTGGAACGCTTAGGCGCAATGGCGAAGACCTATGGCTTCGACCTCAGCCGCCCGGCCGCGAACGCGCACGAAGCCTTCCAGTGGCTTTACTTCGCCTATTTGGGCGCGGTTAAGGAACAAAACGGTGCCGCCATGTCCCTCGGCCACAACAGCCCCTTCCTTGATATCTACCTCCAACGGGATCTGGAGGAAGGCACCCTTGACGAGGAAGGTGCCCAGGAATTAATCGATCAACTGGTGATCAAACTCCGTCTGGTCCGGCATTTACGCACCCCCGAATACGATGAACTCTTTGCCGGTGATCCGCTTTGGGTCACCGAAGCCATCGGCGGAATGGGCGAAGACGGGCGACCCCTGGTGACCAAGACCGACTACCGCTGGCTACACACCTTGCGCAACCTGGGCCCGTCACCCGAACCCAATCTCACGGTGCTCTGGAGTCCACGCCTCCCCCAACCCTTTCGGAATTATGCGGTTGACCTCGCCATCAAGACCTCCGCGCTCCAGTTCGAAAACGATGAGTTAATGCGCCCCATCTTCGGTGATGACTATGGGATTTCTTGTTGCGTCTCCGCCACCAGCCTCGGCAAAGACATGCAGTTTTTCGGAGCCCGGGTTAATCTAGCCAAAGCGCTCCTTCTGGCCATCAACGGCGGGCGGGATGAAAAAACGGGCGAACAGGTTTTAGAGGTTCCCACGCTGAGCGGCGAATACCTGGATTGGCGGGAGGTCTGGGAAAACTATGAACAGGTTCTTACCTGGCTTTCGGTCCTTTATAGCCGGACGATGAACTGCATCCATTATATGCATGACAAGTATAATTATGAGCGGATCCAAATGGCGTTGATTGATTCAAACCCCCGCCGTCACATGGCCTTCGGGGTGGCCGGACTCTCGGTGGTCGCCGACTCCCTGAGCGCCATCCGTTACGCCAGGGTCAAAGCACTCCGGGATGAACGGGGTATTGCCACCGCTTTTGAGGTTGAAGGGGACTTTCCCTGTTTTGGCAACGATGACGACCGCGTCGACGGACTGGCGGTCAAAGTCATCCGTTACTTCTATTCTTCCCTGGCGCAACAGCCCATTTACCGCAACGCCAAACCAACCATGTCCATCCTGACCATCACCTCTAACGTGGTTTACGGCAAAAAAACCGGCGCCACGCCCGACGGGCGAAAAGCAGGACAGCCCTTTGCCCCCGGGGCCAACCCCATGCACGGGCGGGAAAAATCCGGCGTCGTGGCGGCCATGCGTTCACTGGCCAAACTCCCTTACGAAATCTGTCTCGACGGCATCTCCTATACCTTTTCCATCACGCCACGCACCCTTGGTCCCACCCCGGCCGACCGGGCCCAAAACCTGATGCGGCTGATCGACGGCTACTTCGGAGCCAACGGCCACCATATCAACATCAATGTCTACAGCCGGGAAACCTTAATCGACGCGATGGAACATCCGGAACTCTACCCCAACCTGACCATCCGGGTCTCCGGTTACGCCGTCCATTTCGTGAAGCTCAGCCGGGAACAACAGTTAGAAGTGATCGAACGAACAATCTACGAACGAATGTAAACTTAAAGAGCCCATAGAACCAGAAAGGAGAGCGCCATGGGCCGCATCCAATCGATCCAGAGTTTCTCCACCCTTGACGGTCCAGGTACCCGGAGTGTCGTCTTCTTCCAGGGTTGTCCGGCGGCGTGCCTCTTCTGTCACAACCCCGAATCATGGGCCGCCCAAGGCGGGGAAGAGATCACCCCGGAGGAGCTTCTTCTCCGGCTAGAAAGATTCCGCCCCTTTTTACAAGAACCGCCGGGTTTAACCCTCTCGGGCGGCGAACCCCTCTATCAGCCCGCCTTTGCCCTGGCCCTCGCCAAACTCGCCCGGGCGGAAGGCTGGCACGTGGCCCTTGACACCTGCGGCTGGGGACCAACCGAACCTTTCCACAATTTAATCCAAACCGTTGATCTAGTCATGTTTTCCATCAAACATCCGGTCTACCCCGACGCGCTCTCAAAGCTTAATCCCGATTCGGTGCTCACCAACTGGCAGTTGCTGGCCACCCTTACGACCCCCGTCTGGCTGCGCTATGTCCTGATCAAAGGGTGGACCGATCCACCTGCGGCCCTCACCGCCCTTGGGCGACTGGCCAGGGACCTGCCCACCCTGGAAAAGATCGAAATCTTCCCCTACAACAGCCTGGCGGAGAGCGACTGGCAGAAATTACAGTGGGACAGTCCCCTTTTTCATGAAGGCAATATCACCGTAACCGAAGAGGAAGTGCGCCAAGCAGAAAAGCACGTCCGCGAAAGCGCAGGCCTGCCGACATCCCTTTTTCCGTCTTTAAACGCCCCTTGACTATTTAGCCCCCAACATATAAATTTAAAGTATTAATTCCTTCAGGTGATACCATTGATTACAGCGGACAATCTTTCAAAAGCCTATGGCGAGCAGGTCCTCTTTACCGAGGCCAGTTTCCGGATCAATCCGGGCGAACGGATCGGCCTGGTGGGCCGGAACGGTTACGGTAAAACTACCCTGCTCCGTCTCATAACCGGAGAGGAAGAGCCCGATCAAGGCTCCATCTCCTTTCCCAAACACTACACGGTAGGTTACCTAAAGCAACATTTAAAATTCACCCGCCCCACTCTTTTAGAAGAAGCCTGCCTAGGTCTTCCCCCCGGCCAACAAGATGAAAGTTGGCGCGTGGAAAAGATCCTGTTCGGGCTGGGTTTTAGTAAAGAAGATTTCGCGCGTCCACCGGAAGAGTTCTCCGGTGGTTTTCAAGTCCGTCTTAACTTGGCCAAAGTTCTGGCGGCCGAGCCCAACCTTCTCCTTCTCGACGAACCTTCCAACTACCTGGATATTACTTCAATTCGGTGGTTAGTCCGTTTCTTACAAGCCTGGAAGAATGAACTGATCCTGATCACCCACGATCGGCATCTGATGGACCAGGTGATCACCCATACCTTGGGAATCCACCGCCAAAAACTACGCAAGCTGGCAGGCGACACCACGAAATTCTATGAACAGATCGCCAAAGAAGAAGAGATCTATGAAAAAACCCGGATTAATGAGGAAAAGCGGCGAAAAGAGATCGAGACTTTTATCAACCGCTTCCGCGCCAAAGCCACTTTGAGCAGCCGGGTTCAGTCTCGCATTAAAATGCTGGAAAAACAGGAGCGCCTGGAAAAACTCGCCGCCCCGGAAGTATTGGCGTTTTCTTTTCCGGAAGCACCAATGCCGGGGAAGCTAATCTTGGAGGCCAAAGGCCTTTCCTTCGCCTACCAGCCGACCGGGCCGCTGTTAATCGATGATCTCTGTTTCACTGTCAGTAAAAACGACCGGATCGGGATCATCGGTCAGAACGGGAAGGGGAAAACCACCCTCTTGCGGCTCTTAGCCGGGGAACTCAAACCGACCAAAGGCTCCCTCAGCGGCCATCCCGCCCTCCAAACCGGCTTTTTCGGCCAAACCAACGTGGAGCGGCTTGACCCGCATAAAACCATTCTCGAAGAGCTCTTGGCCACTTCTCCCGCTTGTACGCTAGAACAAGCGCGCAAGATCAGTGGTGCCTTTATGTTCAGCGGCGACCTGGCCCTCAAAAAAATCGCCGTTCTCTCCGGGGGCGAAAAAAGCCGCGTCCTGCTGAGCAAACTACTTTTAACCCCCAGTAACCTGTTGCTCCTGGATGAACCCACCAACCATCTAGACATGGAGGCCTGCGACTCACTGATGGAAGCGCTGGATGCTTACAACGGGGCCGTAATCCTGGTTACCCATAATGAGATGTACCTCCATGCACTGGTCAACAAGCTAATCGTCTTCGACCGTGACCGGGTCTTCCTTTTTGACGGTAATTACCAACGCTTCCTCGATGAGATCGGGTGGGCCGCAGACCAGGATGATGCCCCATCGGCAACAAACGAACGGGCCCCCGCGGCGGCACCCACCAACCACCGGAAGGCGCTCCGCCAGGAAAGAGCGGCGATCATCAACCGCCGTTCGGCGGTGTTAACCCCGCTGGCCGCGAAGATCAATCAGTTGGAAAAGGCCATTTTGGCCCTGGAAGAAGAGCTGCAGAAGAATAATGAGGAGTTGATTACGGCGTCAACCGCTGGCTGCGGAGAGACCATCGCCGAACTGGCCAAACGCAACGCCGAAATCAACGGGGAAACGGAGAAACTCTATACCGAATTGGCTAAAGTCACCGACGACTACGAACGGGCCGCCGCCGCCTTTGAAGCCGAATTACAGAATTTGAGCGCGGGTTAAACGGCGGCGCAAGACCGCCCCGGCCGGCACCGGCCGGTCGACCTGGAAATAAACGCGGTAGCTATTGTGCCCAGTCGCCAGCGGCTTACCATCCTCGTCGGTCATGGTCGTGGAATCAATAGTCAGGGTCGTCTCCGGCAGCAATAATTCGGTCTCATCCCCCGCCGTCAATTGGTTCCGCAGTTCGACCAGAATCTTTCCCTCCTCCGGGAGATACTGGAGGACGGTGCCCGCCAGGCCGTAGGCCCGCCGGTAACTTTCTTCCGGATTAAGCCCGGCAAACACTTCTGCTTTGTCTTTTAAATAAAACCCGGTGGTATAGCCCCGGTGGGAAACCTTATCCAGTTCTGCCAGCCATTCGGGCGCACAGCGGTACGCTTCCGGATCTTTTAGCGCCGCGTCCAGTGCCCACCGGTAAGTCCGCGTCACCACCGCAACGTAATAGACGGTCTTCATCCGCCCCTCAATCTTCAAACTGGAAACCCCCGCGGCCAGAATCTCTGATAAATACTCGATCATCCGCAGATCTTTTGAACTCAGCAAATAACTATACCGCTCGTCTTCCGTAACAATAAGGGGGTCGTCCGGCCGAGAACGCTCCGTTAGCATATACTCCCAACGACACGGATGGGTGCATTCGCCCCGGTTTGCACTCCGTCCCGTAAAATGGGAAGAGAGTAAACACCGGCCCGAATAGGCCATGCACATCGCGCCGTGGACAAAGATCTCCAGTTCAACCTCGGGAACGTCCGACGCGATCGCGGCGATCTCTTCTAGGTTCAGCTCCCGCGCCAACACAATGCGGCTGACCCCTTGTGCGTGCCAAAACCGCACCGCCTCGGTATTGGTGGTGTTCGCCTGGGTGCTGAGATGGACCGGCATGGTAGGGGCCACCCGCCGGACAAGCGCGAGCACCCCCGGATCGCTTAGGATTACACCATCAACCCCGATCTCCGCCAGTTCACCCGTTTTTGCGCTGACTTGTTCCAGATCGCTATTCCAGGCTGAAATATTGATCGCCGCATATACCTTTACCCCCTGCTGGTGCGCGACGCGTACCCCTTCTTCCAACTCCGCCATGGTAAACTCGGCCTGCTGGGCCCGGAGGCTCAGTCCCTCCACCCCGGTATAAACCGCATCGGCACCATAAAGGATGGCCGTCCGCAATTTCTCCAAATTCCCGGCCGGGACCAATAGTTCCGGTTTTTTCATTGCTACTCCTCCCCCGTGGTTTTTCCACCACTTTTCACCATCAATCCTGATTGTTCTTTCCTAATAACCCAGCTAAAATAGAGGTTCGCACAATGATCCCTAAAATCCGCCGCTCTTCGTTAACAACCACAATCGGGTACTTCGTCTTGACCCCTTGATCAAGCAAATCTTGGATCGAAGCTTCTTCGTCCGTCGTATAGTAATCATGTCGCAAGATCTGTTCTAAAGAACGGCCATCCTTTACTGCTGCAATACAATCATCAATCGTGACAATTCCCCGCAGTTTTCGCTCTTTATCGACCACAAAAACACTGGAAATCCCGTTGTCTTGCATCTCTTTGATCGCGCCCCGCACCCCGTCCTTGAGGGAGACTAAAGCATTAGCCCGTTGCATAATATCTTTCGCCCGCACGATCTTTGTTCGATCGATGTCCTTAACAAATTCGGCAATGTATTCATTGGAAGGGTGGTTCAAGATCTCTTCTGGAGTCCCAATCTGCACAATGGAACCGTCCTTCATCACCGCAACGCGGTCCCCCAACTTGAAGGCTTCATTTAGATCATGGGTGATAAAGATGATTGTTTTCTTCATCTTCGCTTGTAAGTCCAAAAGCTCCGACTGCATTTCCCGGCGAATCAGAGGGTCTAAGGCGCTAAAGGGTTCATCCATCAATAAAATATCGGGGTCATTGGCCAGAGCCCGGGCTAAACCAACCCTTTGTTGCATCCCGCCACTAAGCTCCTGGGGCATCTTATCCTCCCAACCTTTAAGCCCGACCTCCGCTAGGGTTTTAAGGGCAATCTCCCGGCGTTTGTTTTTCTCAACCCCTTTAATCTCCAAGCCATACTCGATATTACCTAAAACCGTACGGTGCGTGAAAAGCCCAAACTGCTGAAAGACCATGGCCACTTTCTCTTGGCGAAATTTGCGGAGCCGGTTTTGATCATATTTAACAATATTCTCCCCATCAACCAGGATCTCCCCGGCGGTCGGCCTGTTTAACAGGTTAAAGCAGCGAATTAAAGTTGATTTGCCGCTCCCCGAGAGGCCCATAATGACAAAGAACTCACCTTCATTAATCGTGAACGAAACATTGTTTACCCCAACGGTTTGCCCGGTTTTCTGCAAGATCGCCTTTTTCGTCCACCCCTTTTTAAGCCGGTCCAAGGCTAAACGTGGTCTTGAACCAAAAACCTTTGTCAAGTTTTTAACTACAATTTTCTCCGTCATGATCTAACCTCCTCTCCGCTTTTTGTTCTCTGCGGGCTGTTCGATATTCGCTGGGTAATCCGGTCGATGATAATCGCCAGAAAAACGATGCTGATCCCCGCATCAAAACCCATGGCAATATCCGTACGGTTAATCGCAATTAACACGTTTTCGCCCAGCCCCTTTGCCCCAATCATGGAGGAGATTACCACCATCGACATGGCTGCCATCGTTGTTTGGTTAATTCCCGCCATGATCGTGGGGATGGCTTGTGGTAATTCAACTTTGGTCAACACTTGCCAGCGGGAGGAGCCGAAAGCATAAGCCGCCTCTTTCATCGCCCTTGGTACTCCCCTGATCCCTAAATTCGTTAAGCGGATACAAGGCGGAACCGAGTAGATAATCGTCGCAAACACGGCCGGCACTGTTCCCAAACCAAAGAAAATCATGGCCGGAATTAGATAAACAAAACTGGGCATCGTCTGAGCCCCATCAAGTAAGGGCTTGACAAAGGCCTCCACTTTGTTGTTATAGGCCATAATAATCCCAATGGGAATCCCAATCACCACCGAAATGAGCACCCCGGTGAGAACAATCGAAAGGGTGAGAATCATCTCGTCCCATAGCCCGAGCCCACCAACGACAAAAATCATCGAAGCATATAAAAGGCCAGTTTTCCACTGATCCAGCTTCCATCCTAATAAGAACAGCAGAATTATTAGGATAAACCAGGGAATAAAAGTGAAAATCCTTCTAATCAAGGAAACGATCCCAAAAACACCGGCTTTCAACCAAGCGAAGAGACCTTGAAAATTCGCGGTTACCCAAGCGATCATTTTCTCCACATAGATTCCTAAATTAAGACGGATTCCCGCGGGAAAGCGCGTGAAATCCCTTTGGAATCGGACGGGACCTGCAGGCCGTTCTCCTTTCACCGCCGCGGCCACTTCGGGCGTAACCCAGCTCGTCCAGAGGTCTTCATATTCCGCAAAAAACCACTGGGTTGTTGCTTCAATATCTCCCGCGTGGTCCTGCATAAAAGCCAGAAGTTGGCTGGTGATTTTCGTACTGGTTCGGTAATTTTTCAAAAACGCCATAACTTCGGGAGCCTTTTCCGGCATACGCGCATTAACCGCCACTGTGACCTTCACTCCTGGAAATTCACAAGCGTAACCCGCCTCCCATTTATCGATGGTATAAGGTTCATCGGCCAGTAAGGTCAGATCATATTTACCCGTAATCCAGGTTGGATCCCAGTAATATCCGACCCAGGGTTCCCCCTTTTCATAGGCGGAAACCAGTGAAGTATTGAGGGCCGTGTCCGAACCGGGGTTAAAGTAGTCATACCATTCGTGCAAGTTATAAGTCTCCATTTTGGTCCGGAGAATCTGATCCGCCGCCCATCCTGGCGGTGAGCCATAAATCCGTCCCTGCGCCGGGTTGTCGGGATCCTGGAAAACTTGCCAGTACCGGGGTAAATCCTTAATCGACTTTAAATCGGGGGCTAAAGGCGGGATTCCCCGCTCCGGATCGCCTTTGATCACATAGGTCGGAACATATAACCCTTGGGCATTATCATCAAAGTTGACTGATAACTCAATAATCTCGCCCTCTGCGATTCCCCCCTGGTACAGTTCGAGAATGTTATCCGTCCACGCTTCCATACAAATATCAATATCCCCTTGCCGCAGTCCCTGAATGACAATGGGTGAAGAACCGGTCAACACCTCCGTTTTGTATCCGTACCCCTTTTCGATGATCGTCGCGGCAATCGCATTGTGAATTCTAATACTATCCCAACCGGCGTCGGCAAAAACCAGCGTCCCTTTCTGTCCCGACGCGCGTTGGTCGGCCGCCATTACCCCGCTAGAAACTAACCCCAGGATAATGAGGACCATTCCTAGTCCAAACAGAATTTTTCGCCCTTTAAAACTGATAACTAACCACTCCCTTTTCTTAGTTTCCTTTTGGTTTTAATATTATTTCCCCCCACCTTCAGGTAATCCCAAGGGGGAACTGACTTTCTACTTAAGAAAATAATCGCCTGTTATTTTCCCGGTGCCATAAAAAAATCACCTACATCGGTAAGTGATTTAATTTTGTATAGGCATAAGTTCTATAAACCTAAATTCCCAGTTCACTCCGGCTGGTTCCTTAAGAAAACACTAGTCGGTCATTCTCCCGGCGCCAGAAGCGCCGCTGATAGACCTGCTGCTGTGCGCCTTCGAGGCCTGTCACCCACCTGGCTTCGGATTTTATCACTTCACGTGTGCTGTCGGTCGCCAGCGTGGTTGACTTCTTATCCCTTTCCCTTGCTAGGAAATTTCCATGTTTCACACTATAACACAGATTACTTTCTTTGGCAAATCACCCTGGCCCGAAAAAGGCAATAAGCGTTCCGGGAAGCAACCTCGGTTCGTAAAATAAAAAGAAAGCAAAGGCCTCTCTAAAAAAATAACTCGTCGGAGGAAGGCCGTTAAGGCTCTACAATGGAAGGAGTGAAGAAGCAATGCCGCCGCTCCCCGAAGAAAATTTCCAAAAACGTTACGGGATCGTCCCCAGCGAAATTCGAACCGTTCTTAGTCGTTCTCCCGGATCGCAATAACATCATAACCCATGTCTTCTACCGCCGCTTTTAGTTTTTCATCCGGCACCGTTCCGTCCAGCTCTACAGTGGCTTTTTTCTGGGACAAGTCAACCCGAACTTTCCGCACCCCTGCCACTTGTCCCAAGGCCGCTTCAACATGGCCCACACAATGCTGGCAACTCATTCCTTCGATCTGAATGACCTTCTCCATCAAACACCCGTCCTTTCTCCGCTTCGCGCTTCTTTCTTCACGGAATAGCCTTCGGTTTTTTCTTGAGGCATTCCCGCTTACCCTCTTTTTTCTTGCTTCTTCCGCGCGCCCGGGCCGCACTCCATTCATATAATCCGTCAATAATCCGGTCTTTATAAAAATAGCCGACCAGGAAGAGGAATAAGGTGCCCGCCATTAAAAGGGCGGCCGTCAGATAGTCCTGTTCCTGGATGTTCGCACCAATAATGACGGACCCAAACAGAGCAGGAAGGCGTGCTCCGGTGGCAAGCAGAAAGAACTTCAAAGGCGGGACATAGGTTAAACCGGCAACATAGGTCAAAAGATCCTTCGGTAAGCCCGGCAAGAAAAAAAGAAGGAAAACGATAAGATCAAATTTTCTACTCTTCAACAAGACCCGAAACTTATCGAATTTAGCTTGGGGGATAAAAGCTCTAAGCACCGGATAACCGAGGAGCCGCGCTATATAAAAGACCAACACCGAACCGATGAGTAAACCAATTAACAGGTAGAGCGTACCCAACCAGACGCCGTAAAGATACCCCCCCGCAATCTGCACGACCTCGCCAGGAATAACGGAAATCACGATCTGAAGCACTTGAAAGGCGATAAAAACAAGAACCCCAGTCTCTCCGTGGGACTGAATTACTTCACGAAAAGCCTCCGGTTCACTGACCAGCTGGGTAATGACCGGTCCATATTGAAGCGTGAGATAGCCGATTATCACCAAAAAGGTAATGAACAATATTAAATTCAACCCTGAAATCTGCGCAGAACCGATGCGAATTGCCCATTCCTCCCTTACCGGTCAAATCTTTTTCCACCAAAAACCAGGATTATTCTACCATAAAAGACCGGTTTAATCCACTTTGGTGCCCACCTAAAGAACTCTCCGGGCGCTGGCGGTTGCCAGCGGGCGACTACCTACCCTTCTCCGAGTTCCGGATAAACAAAAGGCGCTTGTACCTCCGGGCAATTACGGTTAGCCGTCCGGGCCGTGATCAGCCGGCTGATCGTATAGGCTTCCATCTGCGCGGCGGGAAACGGTTGCAGCAAAGAGATGATCTCGGCTGTACTTAGCCCATCAGCCAGCCACGCCCGCTCCTGCTCCTCCGGCAGGATCACAGGCATCCGTTTTTTCGTGTTATGGATCTTGGCCAAGAGCGGGTTGGCCTCCGTCGTCAGAATACTATAGGTCCGTAAAAGCTCACCGGTGGCCGGATCCACCCACTCTTCCCAGATCCCCGCGAAAGAAAAGACCGTTTTATCCTTAAGGAAGATATAATAGGGATATTTTTTACCCTGAAAAGCCCGCCATTCGTAAAAACCAGCGGCCGGTACCAGGCAGCGGCGTTGCCGAATCGCCTGGCGGAAAGAGGGTTTTTCCAAAACCGTCTCTGCCCGGGCGTTCAAAGTCTTACCCCGGATCTGGGCGGCCTGCTCCGGGGTTTTGACCCAAAACGGGATCAGCCCCCAAGTAAAAGCCTGGAGCCGGTCGGGCTGTTCGTTGGTGAGCACCGGCATCTGCGGAAACTCAAAGCCGGAGACATAATACTTGGGAGTCCATGGCCCCCCTCCCAACTCCCAATCAAACCCCTCCTTTAACTGATACCGGTTTTCCAACCTTTGCGCCGTCACACTCAATGCATAGAAAAAACACATGGGCTACACCCTCACTTTAATAATATCCCCCCAGCGGGTCGTATAACACGGGGACAATCTTTCCTGCCGCAGCTTCCACTTCCCACCCAAGCCCTGGGCCGCCACTTTGATCGTATCCCGCCCGTATTTGGCATTGATCGCATCCAGCTTCCGCATCACCGCCGCATGCTTCGCCCGGTCCACCCGGTCGAAGAGCGAACCTTGGATCCGATCCTCCGGTCCGATCTCCATCACAATCACCCCGGCCTTTTTGTAGCGGTAACCTTTGCGGTAGATCGCCCGCAGCGCGGCCGAAGCATAGTGGATGAGCTCGATGGTACTGTTCGTCGGAACCGGTAATTTACAGACCAGATTCCTTGCGTACTGGGGTTCATGCTGCTTAAAACTGTTGGTATGGAGGAAAACCATCAGCATCCCGGCACAGGAGCGCTGCTGACGGAGCTTCTCCGCGCACCGGGCCGCGTAAGTGGCCACTGCCTCATTGATCGGCACCAGTTCGGTCTGGTCCTCCCCAAACGAACGGGACGTACAGATTACTTTCTTCGCTGGTGGGATCAGTTCCATCTCCAAACAGGCGATTCCTGCCAGTTCTTTTTTGATCCTCAACCCGACAACGGTCATGTTGTTGCGGACCCAATCATCATCCAGCTGCAGAAAGTCCCACGCCGTATAAATCCGGATTGAATGGAGCAACTTTGTATACTGCCGCCCAATCCCCCAGACTTCCCCGACGTCAAAGTTTTTCAACGCTTCTTCAATCTTTCTTGGATGATCTAAAACACAAACCCCCTTTTGCGCCGGGATTTTTTTCGCCCGGTGGTTGGCCACTTTCGCCAGCACCTTGGTGGGGGCCACCCCGATACTGACCGGGATCCCCACATGGCGCCGGACCGTCTCCCGCATCTTCCGGGCATACTCCGCCCAGTCCACGGGTAAACCGGTGAGGTTTAGAAAAGCTTCGTCGATGGAGTAAACCTCTAGCTCCGGTGTGAACTGGCCCAGTGTCTGCATAACCCGATGGGATAAATCCCCGTAGAGCACATAATTGGAGGAGAAGACCGTCACCCGTTTGCGGTCGAGAAAAGCGGCAATTTTAAAGGCGGGCTCGCCCATTTTAATCCCTAACTGTTTCGCTTCTTCGGACCGGGAGATGATACAACCATCGTTATTGCTAAGGACCACCACCGGCCGGCCATTGAGATCGGGCCGGAAAACCCGCTCACAAGAGACGTAGAAATTATTACAGTCCACCAAGGCAAACATCAGTAAACCTTCTTTATAATATAGGTGACGATTCCCCACACGGCAAAATCGCTCCCTTCACGCACCATAATCGGTTTGTAACTCGGGTTGGCCGGCATCAGATACAGATTTTCCCCTTCCCGCTTCAAGCGCTTTAAGGTAAATTCGCCATCCAGATAACAGACGGCCAATGCGCCGTGGCGGTAGGGTACCGCTTTGTCGATCACCAGCAGATCTCCGTTCTCCACCCCTGCGCCGGTCATGGAGTTGCCCTGCACTGTCCCGTAAAATGTGGCACTGGGGTTCTTGATCAACACGTCATTCAGATCAAGAACTGCTTCCAGATAATCGGCGGCCGGAGACGGAAAACCGGCTGAGATCTGACCGACAGCCGGTAAAGCCAGCCCCGAACTTTGGTCGGGATAAAAAAGTTTAATGCTCATGGTGTCTTGCCCTTCCTTTACGAACATATGTTCGGGTTTTTAATTATATTATAAACCCTGGCTGCCGAATGTCAAGACACCGCATTAAAAAAAGAAGGAGGTAATTTCCTCCTTCTCCTTTACCATCAAGGCTTTCTACCCATCTATAACAGACCTCTGAGGATAAAAGTGACATAACTCTCTCCGTCACGATTAAAACCAAAACTGACGCCAGGACTCAGCGTTAAGGTAAGCCAGGCAAGATCTATTTTCAGCTCCTGATAAAGTTCCACACCATAGGCGAGTTGGTAATCCCCTTCATCCGGAACCGCAGCGTCCACAAAGAGCGCGCCGTATAGATCCTCCAGGTATAAAGAGAACAGCCAACTTCCGGTCCTTAACCGCAAGAGCGGATGGGAGTACTCCAGTGTCGCGATTCCACCCTGCTTCGCCGGCAAGCTTTCCTTATAACCGCGGATCCGCGGAAAAACATCGTCCTCATTGTCGGGATCAATGAAGCCTTGCATCTTTAAAGTGAGTTCACCATTGCCCCAAAGGCGGTTGGCTTCCACCCTGCCATAATAACCAATGCGTTTGCCTTTCCCAGCATAATCCCGCTCTTCCACCGGCGTCCTTAATTCGAAGTTAAGCTTGGTCCGGGGATAGTTGAAGCCAAAAGCGGTGTAAGGCACCAATTCCGTTCCCCGCTTCTCCCCATAGGAGCAAGCCAGACCAACCGTAATGTCGGAAAGCCCCGGCGACAAGCGGTTGTAGAAAGGATAAGTAAAATCCAGATATAACGGCCGGTCCGCGAAGGACTGATAGCCAAGGCCGACGAGGAAAGGCGGGAAAAGATTGAGGGTTACCAATGATTCTGTTCCCCACCGTCCAGCCTCCGAATCGTATAAAAGACCCAGTTGATACCCGGGGAAATGGCCGATGGCATCATGGCCTAAAAGAAGCACCCCCGCTTGATAACCGTCATCAGAAGGTAAGTACAGGGGAAGCATTATTTTCGGGGTTAAAGTCCGTAAATTATCCCCGTATCCTCCCCGTTGGGCCTCGACCACCAGCGCTTTTTCCTCCCGGTGCGCCCACTTGGTCGGCGCGGCAGCAGGAAGTTCATAGGGGGAGAAAGTTGCCTTTTGGCGGTAAAGGTCAAACCCATCCGCATGGAGGCCCACAAAGTACAGATCGCCGCCCGCTTCGTCATAGGCCGGTTCCGTCGCATAATTGCCGGTCGTCAGCTTATAAACTTGGGCGGTCGCCAAGTCATAACAGTAGACCCCATAGACCTGGTGATAGTTGGCATGGAAGAATAACTGATCTCCGGCCAGAGCAATCCCATACTCCCCATATGGGGTGGTCACCAGCGGGGTAAACTCCCCAGTTTCGAGCGCGAAAAGATAAAGATTATTATTCTCCCCGTTTTTCCGGGCGGAAAAGACGATCCGTCCTGCATCGGCAGCCATTTCATCAATCAAATAGGGGACCTCATACAGGAGTTTACTCCCTGTGTCCGGATGATAAAGGTAAATCCTTGAACCAAAACTGTTCTTCATGGCGGTGGCGTACAAAACACTACCATCGGGGAGCAGTTCGTACGCCCGGAGATCCCCGGCCAACACCAACCGGTCCTTTCCGGACCGTAAATCCTTCTCGCGCAGCTGAGCATAGACACCGTAGCCGTAGGTAAGGGCATTGTCATAACCGGACTTGATCTCATTCACCCCATAATATAGTTTGTGGTCGCGCACTTTTAAGGGGAGATTGAACGAGGACGTAGTGGTAACAGCCACCCTTTCCTTCTGGGTAGAAAGATTCCGGGCGACGATCTCCGCGCGGTAATAAATCCGGTCCGGTCCGGCCTTGACCTGCTTTTCCCGTTTATAATAGAGGATCCTTTCGCCCCCTTCGCCCTTGGTCACCACCGGATTGGAGATGTACCACCCATCGGCGGTAACCCGCTCCCCGTCGATCCGAAAATCATTAAACCTTTCTGTCTCGTAATCTTTCCATTCCTCCCATAACTCAGGGAAAGATTTGCCAAAGACTACTTCCGCATTTCGATCCAACGACTCCGACGAAGAACCATGTACCGTGAAGAACTCCGCCAGCTTCTCCTCGCCGTAAGTCTGGGCCAGGAAGCTAAAGAAGAGGCCCCCGTAGGTATAGATCCCTTCCAGGTGAAATTCATGCGGGCTAAAGGTCGCATCCAAAATGGAAGGAAAACGGTCCGCTGCCACCCGGGCTCCGATGTAGGCGTCAAATTTCCCGTCATTAAGCCGTCCCTGGTAGTTAGAAAGGCGCGATTCACTATAGACTGTAATTCCTTCAACCACCCAGCCGGGGACCGCAACGTTCGGGGAAAAGATATTCCCAAAAATACTACACATGATCTTCGGCCCCTTCCCTACATTCGTCATTTGCAGAATGTGGGTGTATTCATGAACCGCCACCAAAGTATACCAATCTTCCACCGTCCCAAGCATCCCCGCCTTGGGTGGGTACCAGAAGAGATGAACATGATAGAAGAAGGGTTGGGCCAAGCCATTAGCGGAGACCCCAAAGTCATCAACGACAATCGGCAGATGATGCTTGCGGTTACCGGTAAGCTTTTCGACCTCCGGCCGGTAAAACTCGAGGGTCTGCAGAATCTCCTGGGCGACTTCCTCGAGGTCCGAAGGATAAAAAACGGTAAAGTATTCGGTCTTCAGCACCTGCCAGTCGGTTGCCCCAAGGCAAACGGCGGGCAGCAGTAGCAAACAGACCGTGATTGCTGTTATTAAAACGACTTTTTTCATGAACACAACCTCCTTCTTGTTGCGAATAATAATTTATTACTTTGGCATAATTTAAAAAAAACCTGCCAATCTTCCGGACTTTGATGGCAGGTTTTAGAACAATTCTGTTAAATATTACCTTCTCGGTAATCTTCTTCGCCAGCACATTATTCATAACCATTTATCTTCATTAAAGAGATGAAGTTCAAGCCGCCCCACGTCAGCTTGGCCTCAGGCCAAGTTTCTCGACGGCTTCTTCCCGCATTTTGTACTTGAGAATCTTTCCGGCCGCGTTCATCGGAAATGCGGGAACAAACTCAACGTAACGCGGGGTTTTATGCTTCGCCATATGAGAACGGACATAATCTTTGAGTTCGTCGGCGCTCATCTCCATCCCGTCTTTCAGGATCACACAGGCCATAATCTCTTCCCCGTAATCCTTATCCGGAACGCCGATCACTTGCACATCTTTCACCTTCGGATGGGTGTAAATAAAGTCTTCGATCTCCTTGGGGTAGATGTTCTCTCCGCCACGGATGATCATATCCTTAATCCGTCCGGTGATCTGGAAATACCCGTTGGCATCCCGGCGGGCCAGATCCCCCGTATGCAACCAACCATCCTCATCAATCACCGCCGCGGTCGCCTCCGGCATCTTATAGTAACCTTTCATGACATTATAACCACGGACGACAAATTCGCCATCCACGCCGTCGGGAAGATCGGCCCCGGTTTGCGGGTCAATGATCTTGCACTCCACCCCGGGCAAGGGGCGTCCAACCGTGGTCACCCGCAGTTCAATCGGGTCATCAACCCGGCTCTGTGTACAACCGGGCGAAGATTCAGTCTGGCCATACACAATCGTGATCTCGCGCATATTCATCTTATCCACCACGTCCTGCATCACCTTCACCGGACAAGGGCTCCCCGCCATGATCCCGGTCCGCATGTGGGAGAAGTCAGTCTTGGCAAAATCCTCATGCCCGAGCATGGCAATGAACATGGTGGGCACCCCGTGGCAACAGGTGATCTGCTCCTGGTTGATCGCCGCCAGAGACTGCTTCGGCGAGAAATAGGGCAAGGGAACCAGGGTGGCACCGTGGGTCATCGCTGCCGTCATCGCCAGGACCATCCCGAAACAGTGGAACATCGGAACGTGCACCAACATCCGGTCGGCGGTGGACAGGTCCATGCAATCGCCGATGCACTTCCCGTTATTCACCACATTATAGTGGGTCAGCATGACCCCTTTCGGAAAACCGGTCGTCCCTGAAGTATACTGAATGTTACAGACATCATGCCGCCCAACAGCCATCGCCCGCCGTTCAACCTCCGCGCGGGGCACCCGCTCCGCCAGGGCCAAGGCTTCCTCCCACGTCAAACAACCCGGCTGTTTGGATTCGATGGTGATGATATTCCGTAAGAAGGGTAACCGCTTAGTGTACAAGGGTTGACCCGCTTCCGCGGTTTCCAGCTCGGGACAGAGTTCTCTCATGATCGCCACATAGTCCGAGTCCTTATACCCGTCGATCATGACCAACGTGTGGGTATCCGACTGGCGCAACAGGTATTCGGCTTCGTGGATTTTATAGGCGGTATTCACCGTCACCAAAACCGCGCCGATCTTCGTGGTAGCCCAAAAAGTAATGAACCACTGGGGAACGTTGGTCGCCCAGATCGCCACATGGTCGCCGGGCTTCACCCCCAAAGCAATGAGGGCACGGGCAAAAGTGTCCACATCCTCCCGGAACTCGGCGTAAGTTCGGGTGTAATCCATTGTTGTATAACGGAAGGCGTACTGGTGAGGAAACTCCTCCACCATCCGGTCCAACACCTGGGGAAAGGTTAGATCAATAAGCGTATCTTTCTCCCAAACGTACTTCCCGGTCTTCGTCTTGTTATCAAAGAGTCGCCCGCGGACCGTCTGTTTCTCTAGATATCGCTCCATAAAGTTGGCATAATGGGGAAAGACCACCCCCGCATCGCTGAGCTCAGGGGCCCAACGCTTCACCCACTCCAGGGTAATATAGCCCTCATAGTTAATCGAGCGCAGGGCCCGCATCATCGCGTCGATCGGCAGATCGCCCTCGCCCATCATTTTATACTTGACCACACCGTCTTCAACCACCGAGTCCTTGATATGCACATATTTGATATAAGCGCCCAGGTTTTGGACGGTGGTCTCCGGTTTTTCCCCAGCAAAACGGTAAGGATGGTGCAGATCCCATAAAGCGCCCACCGCATCGCTCCCCACTTGGTCCAGAAGATTGCGCAACCGGTTGGTATCGGCGTATACCCCGTTCGTCTCGACAAGGAGGGTCACCCCCTTGGCCTCGGCCACGGGAATAAGACGGCGGAGCGCCTCCAAAACAACCGCATCATCCACCGTATCCCCCGGGTGGGGATCCTGGTCGGCCAGGATCCGGACATAAGGCGTACCCAGTTTGCTGGCGAGCGTGATATACTCCACGATCTCTTGGTAATTGGCCTCCGCCTGCTCCAGGAATTTCAAACAACAGCCCGAAGAGAGACACGGGATCTCCAAATCCAGCCGGGCCAGTTGTTCAACCGTCGCCGGAAGCTGGCTTTCGGTAAAGGGCGGCGCCTTAACGGCAAAGATCTCCTTCCCCAAACCCCGGATCTCAATCCCATCAAAACCGAAATCCTTCGCCATTGCGTAAATGTCAATCCAGCCAAAATCAGGACAACCCAAAGTCGAAAAGGCAATCTTCATTCCCATCTCCTCCTCATAAAAAAAACTTTCGCCTTTGCATCACTGCAAGAGACGAAAGTCTTACTTCCGCGGTACCACTCTTTTTGGTATCGATACACCCACTTTGTAACATCGATCTTTAAAGCAAACAACAACTTTAAAGATGAATGTCCTCTCTTGATAACGGCGAGAAACCCGTTCACGCTTACTTGCCCAGTTTCCCACTGGAACCGGGCTTTCAGATGACTGCTCCCGGGGGAGTTCACATCGCCACGGTGCGCTGTTTCGCAGCAACCAACAGCTCTCTGTCGCCACCAATCTGGCTATGTGTGGTCCCGTTCAACGCATTTTGAGTTTTAGATAAAATCGCATTAAGATTACCAAATTACCATCCGGTTGTCAAGTACTATCCTTTCAATGTGTAGTTATTCTGTGATAATGTCAGGTTGAATCTATTCTGGTAAAATGTCAC
>ERZ773359.466-NODE-466-length-57807-cov-8.904817_pt1 | contig 57807 bp, 55 predicted proteins | sample MGYA00374955_ERZ773359 | MGnify/ENA primary metagenome ERZ773359 (study PRJEB29098, sample SAMN04486028) | biogas fermenter metagenome | study: EMG produced TPA metagenomics assembly of the Biogas fermentation microbial communities from Germany - Plant 4 DNA1... | reverse complement strand
TACCATTTCCTCAACCATTTTGGGTATGGCAAGATCGGCAAACTTTTCCGCCCTGTATACTCTCTCAGTAGACATGGCTTCTGTTACGTCACAAACTGTAATAATTCTTGTCTCAAGGCTGATCTCCTTGCCGCGAAGGCCGTCCGGATATCCGGAACCGTCCAGCCTTTCATGATGGTGCAGTACCATATCCTTTACGCTCCAGGGAAAATTTTCGTCCTTTATCAGCTCAAAACCAATTTTAGGATGGTTTTTTATCTCCATAAATTCCTCTTCTGTTAAGGAATCCTTCTTGTTCAGAATTTTCCTTGGAATTCCTATTTTTCCTATATCGTGCAGCATCCCGCCTATATACAGCTCATGTATTTTGGCCTCATCCAGGCCGGCCCGTCTGCCGATTAAAACAGCCAGCTCTGCCACCCGTTTCTGATGCCCTGCAGTATAAGAATCTCTGTAATTTAGTGCGTATTGTACTACTTCAGCAAAATTATGCGTATTAATCTTTGTTGTCATAGTATCATCCTAAGGTCTGTATATTTAGTGACTTAGATGTTGTTCTGCTCTTTTCAATTTTTTCATAGAAAAAAGATTTCAGCGACATAAAACCGTACCTGTCCGGATAAATGATCTGTTCCGTACTTCCCAGAAATAATACACCCCCGGGTTTTAAGGAGCTGTGGAAGAGGCCGTATATCCCTTCTTTGGTCTCCTGGGTAAAATAGATCATCACATTCCTGCAAAGTATAAGGTGAAGGTCTTTTGGATATGGATCCTTAAGCAGATTAAGTTTTTTAAACTCCACACATGCCTTAACCTCATCTTTTACGGTGCATGTATTATCTTCTATATAAAAGAATTTTTTTATCCAGCTTTCCGGCATATTTTTTAATTCTTTTTTATCATAGATACCCGAACGAGCCTTGTCAATGGCTCGTTCGTCTATATCAGTGGCCAATATCTTGATTCCGCTGTAACTGCCGAAAACCTGGTGAAGGAGCATGACCATGGAATAAGGCTCTTCCCCGGTGGAGCAGGCAGCGCTCCAAATTTTCAGGGGCTGGGATAATTTCAGCAGCTTTGGAATGATTTCATTACTCATTTTTTCCCATTGCTCAGGATTCCTGAAAAACTCGGTAACATTTATGGTAAGGTAATCGATAAACTTCTCCCGCAGCTCCTTATCGGCAGCCAGAGCAGAGCAGAATTCCCTGTAAGTCCGCAGCTTATGGCGGAAAATAAAGGAATCAACTCTTCTTTTCATCTGCCTTTCGTTATAGGCTGAAAGATCAATATCTATGAGTTTGTCGACCTCAGCGGTAAATTGTTCATAACCCCAGTTTGCCATTGTTGTCCTCAGTATATTATTTTTCCTCTTTACAGCTTAAATTTCTGCACCTGCTCAATCAACATCTGAGCACTTTGTGCCAGCTCTTCCGCACTACGGGCAATTTCTTCGCTGCCGGAGGATATCTGTTCTATGCCTGCTGCATTGTCATTGACTGCCCTGCTGACCTCTTCGGAAACTGCAGACTGCTGCTCCAGAGACTGGCCTATATCGTAAATGGCCTTATTAATGGAATCTATGCTGTTTTTATTATCTTTCAGGCTGGCAGCCTCTGCTTCCATGGAAGCCATAAGGTTGCTTACCCTGCTGCCTATATCATTTGCTGCATGGTATATTTCATCAGTTTCTCTGGTCTGGACATTCATAAGGGAAGTAATGCCCTGAATAGCTTCAGAAGTTATCTGAATGGCCCCGAATATTTTTTCCAGTGAATCGCTTGTTTCCTGAACCAGGCGTGTTCCGTTTTCCACCACCATTGTGCCTTCCTTGCTGCTTTTTACTGCCTTGCTGATTTCCAGCTGTATATTCTTTATTACGTCGGCGATTTCACTGGTGGCATTCTGAGATTCTTCCGCCAGTTTCCCGATGGCCTGGGCCACTACGGCAAAACCTTTGCCGTGCTCTCCTGCCCTGGCTGCTTCAATGGAAGCATTAAGCGCCAGTAGATTAGTCTGCTCCGCCACGTCCTTAATCAAATCGGTAATATCTCCTATCCGGCTTGCTGACTCACCCAACTGATTTATAACGGAAGCCAGGCTTTGGATGGTAGTCTGTATGCTGCTCATCTGCTGAACCGTACGATCCAGATTTTCCTTTCCTTCCCTGGTCAGGCTGACTGTACTGTCTGCCTCTTTTGATGCAGTCCTGGACTGCTCCGTTATGGTATGGATGGAAGACCGGGTTTCGCTGAGGGCATCCAGGATAGTTTCTATGGATTTATTAATATCCTCCAGATTCCGGCTGTTTTCAACTACCATTTCTTCTGTTTCAGATACCTTCCGGTTTATGATATTTACATCTGCCGCAGCTGCCTGCATATTCTCATTGATCACCTGAATACCGGCGGTCATTTCCTCTATGGAACTGGACAACTCCTCCGTGGTGGCAGCCTGATGTACGGTGCTGGAGCTGATTTCCTGAATGTTCGAACTCAGTTCATCTGATGCGGCTCCGACAATTTCAGATGATACTCTGGCCTGCTTGAGTAAATCAATAAAGGCAGTCTGCATTTTATACAGGGCCTTGGTAATGCTTCCAATTTCATCTTTTCTGTTCATATATTTAAATGCCTGGCTGTTTTCATCAATGCTCAGGTCATAATCCGCGAACCGGCCAACGATAGATGTCAGATCTATTATGGGTCCGGCAAAGGACTTACCCATGAAATAGCTCAGAACTGCACCTGCCAATAATATTACTAAAAGCACAGTTGTCATGGTGGCTGCCAATGTGGCTATGGAGGATAAGGCTTCGGACTTGAGGACGGTAACTGCAATATGCCAGTTGGTGCCTTCTACATGAGCATAGGCATTATAATACTCTTCGCCTTCCAGTGTGTAGCTGCCGATGGCAGCCTTTCCATCACCCAGCATACGGCTGAACTCATCTGCAATAGAACGAAGTTGGCTGTCATTTTCAGCCTCAGTCAAAGGGTTCCATTGACTTTCTACCTTTTCCCTGTCCGGATGGGCCACAACGGTGCCGTCATCGTCAATTATATAGGCATACCCGGTCTCACCATATACTATATCATTGGTAATATCGCTTAATGTGTTGCCGTCACAGCGCCCTATAAGAACACCAACGATGTTTTCGCCCTTTATAATAGGCACCGCAAACATCAGAACCAACTCGTTGGTAACCCTGCTGACAAGTACTTCTGATACATTGGGGATGCCTTCAAAGGCTTTTTTAACATATTCCCTGTCTCCCAACTCAGCAGTGGTATCATCGGAGTAATAGGCAATTCCGTCCTGCCTGACTACGGCCAGTGCCAGAAAGTCGGTCTGCTGTTCCTGCCTTTGCAGTTCTTTTTGCTGGGTTGCCCAGTACATATCTCTGATTTCCCGAATATTGGCAATGGACTCCAGGATTCTTAACTGAGTTTCCAACCTGCTTGCAACAAGTTTGGCTCCCTGATCGGCCAGTGCCTGCAATCCGTTTTCCACCTCATTGACCACAGCATTTTGTGAAATACTGACCGCCAGCACCCCCAGTATAATGGCAATAATCAGAATGGCTGCTACGTATCCGGCGATTATTTTTGTCTTAATACTCTTCATCATCCATTATCTCTCCCTGATTGATTGTATTCCAGCTTATATCTTAAAACGCTGCACCTGCTTAACCAGCTCCTGAACACTGCCGGCCAGCTCTTCGGCGCTCCTGGCGATTTCTCCGCTGCCTGCGGATATTTCCTCAATGCCAGCTGCATTTTCATTGACTGTATTGCTTACCTGTTCAGAGGCTGCCGACTGCTGTTCCATGGCTTCACTGATCTCATTTATAAGCCTGTTGATTGATTCTATGCTGTTTTTAATCTCCGCTGCACTGGCTGTTTCCTCCTCCATGGCAGCCATAAGATTATTTACCTGTCCGCCGATATCGCCTGCGAACTTATTCACCCGATAGATATTTTTGGTCTGGGTCTCCATCTCAGAGTTAATTTCATGTATGACATCGGACGCAGCCCGTATCGCTTCAAACATCTTTTCCAGGGACCCGCTGGTCTCTTTTACAAGTTGAGTTCCGTTCTCCACAACCCTGGTGCCTTCTTCACTGCTTTCCACTGCCTTTTCAATTTCTGTCTGTATGTTTTTAATTACCTTTGCAATGTCCTTGGCCGCATTCTGAGACTGATCTGCCAGATTTCCTATTGCCTGTGCCACCACAGCAAATCCTTTACCGTGTTCCCCTGCCCTGGCTGCTTCAATTGACGCATTTAAGGCCAGCAAATTGGTCTGTTCAGCAACGTCTTTTATCATATTGGTGATTTCACCGATCTGGCCTGCGGATCTCCCCAGACCGTTAATGACTTCAGACAGGGCTGAAATGGTGCTTTGAATGTCCATCATCTGGTTAACCGTTTTGTTTAAGTTTTCTCTGCCTTCTACGGCAAGTTTTTCTGTGGCATCGGCTTCCTTAGCTGCGGATCTGGATTTGACCGATATGGCATTAATGGAATTCCTTGTTTCGTCCAAAGCGCTGAGAATTTCACTTATGGATCTGTTTATGTCTTCCAGATTTTCTGTATTCTCAGCAATTACGTTTTCCACTTCTTTCATTACATGAGTTATTGTGTTCGTATCTTTGGCTGCTGTCTGCATATTGTCGCTGACCACTGCAATATTGGCTGTCATCTCTTCCATGGAAGCAGCTGCTTCTGAAGTATTGGCTGCCTGTTTTTGGGCATTAATGCTGATCTCCTGAACGCTTGCGCTTAATTCCTGGGATGTGGCGCCCGCCATTTCGGATGATATAAGAACCCGCTGGATCAAACCGGATATGGCATTTTGCATTTTAACCAGTGCATTTGCAGCTTTGCCGATTTCATCTCTCCTGGCCATGTATTTGCTTCCTTCATTCTCATATACAGTCAGGTCATAATTAGAAAATCGCTCCAATACACCGGTCAGGTACTTAACCGGTTTTGCGAAGGCATTGCTTAAAGGATATGCTATGGCTATGCCCAGTAAAATCATAAGGGCAGTTAACAGAAGGGTAATATTTCTCAAGTCGTAGACATCCTGAAGAGCATCATTTAAATCAGCAGTAACAGCAATAAACCAATCGGTTTCCGGTATTGGGGCAAATCCCATAATCTTTTCAAGCCCATCAAGGACATAGCGGTCTACTCCGGCTTCTTCCTGAGTTATTCGATTCTCCAGGATGCCGCCCAGCTCTTCTAAACCCGCATCTTCTTTTGCAATTTCTATGTAATTCGTCATATCGGACACCTGTTTAAAATCCGGATGAGCCATCAGGGTGCCGTCCTTATTTATAATAAAGGCATATCCGCTTGTTCCATAAGATATGTCTTCTATCATCCGGCTAAGCTCCATTGCATTTCTTACCCCGTACACAACGTTTACTAATTTGCCTTCCCGGAAAGCAGGAGCTGCAAAAAAAATACTGGCCTTCTTAGTAGATTTGCTGATAATAACATCCGAAACATTGGAATTCCCCTTAGCAGCTTTGGCAAAAAAATCATAGCTGCCGATGATTTCCGTAGTTCCGTCGCTGCGATCTGCAAGGCCATGTAAATCTGAAATTCCTATGGCATCAAAACCCATTCTTTCTGCCTCTTTTTTTAGATAAGGAAGTTTATCTTCCATGGTTACGCTGGTTGCACTGGACATTCCGTCGACTATCACATCAGTTACCACATTATTTTCCGACAAGGTCTCCAAATAGGTTAATTGAACCTCTATCCGGCTGCTTACCAATAGTGCAGCTTCTTCCGCCATCTTTAACAGATTTTCATTAACCTGGTCAATAACTGCACCCCGAAAAATAATGTAGGATACGACGCCCAGAATGCTGCATATAACGATGGTAAAAACTATTAATACAGTTATCATCTGTGTTTTAATACTCTTCATCAATCTTCAATCCACCTTCTGTATTTTTTGTATCACCGGTTATAATGTCAATATCCAATATGATAAAGATTCTGTCCTTGTATTTTGCAACACCTGTAATATATTTGCTGTTAATATCCGATATTTCCTCAGGGGGCTTTGCAATATCCTCTTCTTCTATTTGTACAACTTCAGACACTGAGTCCACCATAAAGCCTATGTTCTTGTCCGGAAGATTAACTATTATGATCCGGTTGCTATCATCCGGTTCCTTTTCCTGCATATTGAATTTCAGCCTGAAATCAATAATGGGGATCACTTCGCCTCTTAGATTAATGATTCCGATTACTTCTTTTTTTGTATTGGGAACCTTTGTGATGCTGACCCCTTTTAATCTGATAATTTCATTGACCCTTAATATGGGAATGGCATATTCCTCTATGCCCACCCTGAACACTACAAATTGATTTATGTTTTCCACTTCAATCAACCCCTTTTTCCACTGCATGGACTGCTTCCATGACAGCATCGTAAGCTTCCAGTGCTCCTGAGTTTTCTATGTCCCTAATCTTTTTCATCAGCAGCAGCTGATGCTGCTTCAGCTCTTCCATTTCTCTGAGCCTGTCCTGATCATCTTCCTGTTTATTCAGAGCCTTCATAAATTCCAGCCTGAATTCCAGCTTATAGTGTTCCGTTAAAAGTTCTTCATATCTGGCAGCTGTCTGTTCATATTTTTGCTTCTGTTCGTTTATAAATTTAACCCTGTATTCCGAAGCCGCCTTAAGAGCCCTCTCCTGTATGACTTCCTTGATACTCACCTTAACGCCACCCTTTCTACTTTCGCTTAATTTAGTTCAGAAGCGTCTGGACATCCAAAACATAGGCAAAGTCTCCGTCTCCCAGAATAACCGTGCCTGATATTCCCTTTAATTCACCCAAAACATTGTCTTCCCCCATAAACCTGTCCAGGGATTTAATCACAACCTGCTGCTGTCCGATAATCTCTTCAACGGCCAGGACTATTTTTCGGGTAGACAGGCCGATGATAATGCCGACAAAGGAATTCTGTTTTTCCTCACCTGCATTAAACAAGTCGGATACTCTTATGACCGGAAGAACCTCTCCCCGCCAGTTTATAACTTCTTTTCCCCGGACAAATCTGATCTGTTTCTCATAATCCTTTTCCTTAATCCTGAAAATTTCAATGATTGAAAACAGAGGCAGAACAAAGCGGTACTGATGTGTACGAATCAGCAGAGACTGAATGATTGCCAGGGTCAAAGGAAGTTTCAGAGTAATGGCAAGCCCTTTTCCCTCTTCATTTTCTAATTCGATCATTCCATTGACGCGCTCAATGTTTTCTTTCACAACATTCATTCCAATTCCCCGGCCGGAAACCTGGGTTACCGCATCAGCAGTTGAAAATCCCGGCATAAATATTAGCTCCAGTACCTCCTTTTCCGTTAACGACTCCAACTGGTTCTCCGTGACCAGCTGCCTGCTCAAAGCTCTTTCTTTTACTTTTGCTAAATTTATGCCCCTGCCGTCATCTTTTATTTTTATGTATATATGGCCCTGTTCCTGTCCCGCCGTAAGTTTAATGGTTCCTGTCGGGTCCTTGCCCTGCTTCTTTCTCTCTTCAGGGGACTCTATTCCATGATCAACAGCATTTCGGATAATATGGTTCAACGGATCAATGATGCTTTCCATAATGCTGCGATCAAGTTCAGTGCCTTCTCCCTCCATTATGAGCCGGATATCCTTTCCCTGTTTTTGCGACAAATCCCTGATCATCCTCGGGAATCTGTTGAAAACACTGTCTAGGGTATACATCCTGGTAGATAAAACTGATTCCTGCATTTCGTTGACAATGAAATCAATTTGCTGAACCAGGGTGCTCAGGGATCTTATATCATCATCGCTGCTGTATTTTTCTTCCGCTCTTTTCATCTGCTGCTTTAATCTTTCCTTATCCACGGATAATTCCTCTACAATTCTCAGCAGCTGATCCAGTTTCTTTACATTTACCCTGATAACAGGCTGAAGTTCTTCACTGCCTTTCCTGGGCTGATCTTCAGGCTTGTCCCTGTGCAGTTCCTGAACTTCCGCTTTATCAATATCCGATATGGTAAGTATCAGGTTTTCAATTTCATCGGCAATCAGATGACTTGAATAGAGAATATGAAACTCCCGGTCATTCTTATCGTCTATTTGAATACTGTCCCAGCTGGTCTTAAGGATTTGTCCTTCCTTCTTCAGTTTTTCTGTTATAAGAAACAGCCTTGCTTCCTTCATTGGGGAATCCTTATGAAGATAAACCTGAATCATATATTCCTTCTCTCCAGGGCCCAAGGAATTTATTATCGAAACCGTCCTTTGATCCGAATCACCGGTTTTCAGCTGATCCAGCAGGGCTGTATAGCTTTCCACAGGGATTATATAAGGTTCATCCAGCCTGTGTTTTTCCACACGGATTCTCAGCTCATCAAGGCACTTCAGCATCAGGTCTATCATTTCCCCGGTGACTGTAAGCTTCTGATCCCGGACCATGCCCAGAATATCTTCAAGATGGTGGGTAAGCCTTGCCATATCATTGATTTCCATGGCAGCTGAAGAGCCCTTTAAGGTATGCATATTCCGGAACAAACTATCAATTTTTTCTGTTGTTGCGCCCAGGCGGTCTATCTCCAGTATGCAGTTTTCAATCTCCTGAAATAATTCATCAGCTTCTTCATAAAAAGCATTTCTAAGTGTGTCATTCATGGAATCAATCCTTCTCAGCTTTGCTATCCGAATTTTATTTTTTGCCGAAATATATCGAATTTTATGTCATCATATTTTACTATCGGAGCATTAAAGCAAATGTTAAGTTTTTTTTGCGATATGTTTCCCGTCCGGCAAATTAAACCAAAAAAAAGATGCAGCCCCAGACCTATGCACAGGTTCTGTGACCGCACCTTACAATTTTAAGTTGTCTTATGTGACTACAAGTTTTTTACATAAAGGGCCCTTAATGAATTCAGTACAGCTATTATGGTTACTCCCACATCTGCAAATATAGCTGCCCATAGGCTGGTAATGCCGAATGCACTTAAAAGAAGAACCAAAACCTTTATTGAAATGGCCAGATAAATATTCTGCCAGGCGATCCTCAGCGTTTTTTTGGCAATCCGGACAGCAGTTGCTATTTTGGATGGTTCGTCGGTCATGAGCACTATATCTGCTGCCTCGATGGCTGCATCCGAACCCAGGCCGCCCATGGCAATACCTACATCTGCCCTTGTAAGGGCAGGCGCATCGTTTATACCGTCTCCTGCAAACGCCAGTCTGGATTTAGGCGGACTTTCTTTAAGCAGTTCTTCCAGCTTTTCAAGTTTTCCGTCAGGCAGCAGTTCAGCAAATACCTGATCCAGCCCCAGTTCCCGGGAGACTTTCTCAGCTGCAGACTTCCTGTCTCCAGTCAGCATAACAGCCTTGCGAATTCCAACCTTTTTGAGATCCTTAATTGCCTTATAAGAGTCTTCCTTTATTTCATCGTCTATCCTTATGAATCCGGCATATTCACCGTCCACGGCTACATAAACCAGCGTCCCGGCAGCATCTGCCGGAGGATAGTAAATATTATTCTCAGCCATCAGCTTGTCATTTCCTGCCAGAATTACCTTCCCGTCCACTACAGCCCGGACACCATGACCGGGCAATTCTTCCATTTCAGATATTCTTGAAGCATCTATTTCCCTGCCGTATTCTTCTTTCAATGACAAAGAAATAGGATGATTTGAGAAATGTTCAGCATAAGCTGAGAGCTCCAGAATTTCCTCTTTTGTTCTCCCCTGATGCTGTGTTGGTTGAATATCCTGTATCTTGAAAACCCCTTTGGTCAGGGTTCCTGTTTTATCGAATACTATCCCGTCCACCTGGGCCAGTGCTTCCAGATAGTTTCCTCCTTTAACCAAAACACCCCTGGATGAGGCACCCCCAATGCCGCCGAAGAAGCTTAACGGAACGGAAATCACCAGGGCGCAGGGACATGCCACCACCAAAAAGGATAGGGATCTGTAAAACCAATCAGAAAAGGCAGCGCCTTTTATCACAAGCGGCGGAATAAGGGCAAGAAACACTGCAATTATAACTACAACAGGGGTGTAGTAACGGGCGAAACGGGTAATAAAACGTTCTGAGCCGGATTTTTTATCAGTTGCATTCTCCACTAAATCCAGAATCCGGCTTACGGTGGATTCTCCGTATTCCCTGGTCACCTCCACGGTTAAGGTGCCGGTAAGATTGATGCATCCGCTCAGTATCTCGCTGCCGGGCTGAACTTCTCTGGGAACCGATTCTCCTGTCAGGGATGAAGTATCAAGCAAAGAACTTCCCTCCAGCACTCTGCCGTCCAAAGGCACCCTTTCGCCTGCCTTAATCAGAATTATGTCACCGGGCATCACATCTTCAGGATCTTTTTCAATTAGCTCGCTGCCCGCTTTCACATTGGCAAATTCCGGGCGTATATCCATCAAATCAGCAATTGACTTTCTGGATTTATCAACGGCATAATCCTGAAAGAATTCCCCTGTCTGATAAAAGAGCATAACAGCTGCCCCTTCTGCATACTCTCCGATTATAAAAGCTCCTATGGCAGCAATGCTCATGAGAAAATTTTCATCAAATACATTTCCGTTTTTAATATTGCGGACTGCCTTTAAGAAGATATCCCGGCCTATTATTACGTAACTGGTTAAATACAGGAGAAAGGACATCCAGTCCGGCATAATTTTTATGATAGAATTGCCTATAATGCCTGCGAGCCAAACTGCAGCAGCCAGAACAATTCTGTAAATACGATTTTTCATTATATTATTCTCCTTAAACCCCTTTGCTTTTAGCAGTTTACAGCTTTATCAGCTGCGCGTGTATATCCGGTTTAAGCTTTCTTCATTACAACATCCGGCTCCAGCTTCTTAATTATCCTCTCTGCCTCCTGAATAATAGCCGGCATTTTTTCGTCTTCTCCTTCTATGGTAAGCTTTGCGGTCATAAAGTTTACGGTTGCGCTCTTAACCCCGTCCAGCTTACAGATGGCATCTTCCATTTTGGCTGCACAGGCGGCACATCCTAAACCTTTTAATCTGAATTTTTCGGTCATGATACTTCCTCCATTTTCCTTTATTCATGTATGCCAAAATATCATATGAATGTTTGAGCATTTGTTCATGTATCAAGGCAAAAAATAATATTAAACCTTTTTATTCCTCCTCATTAATGTGGGCCATACCCTGATCAATAATTTGCTCAACATGCTCGTCATCAAGGGAATAATAAACAACCTTGCCGTCCCTTCTGTTTTTCACCAGGGCAGCCTGCTTCAAAACCCTAAGCTGATGGGAGATGGCTGACTGGGTCATATTTAAAAGATTGGCTATATCACAAACACACATTTCAGATACAGCCAGGGCTGACAATATGCGTATTCTTGTAGAATCTCCAAATACCTTAAACAGCTCTGCCAGATCGTATAAGCTTTCCTCTTCAGGCATTTCCTTCCTCACATGATCGATAACATCCTTATGGATAACATCACAATCACATCGATCAACGGAAGCATATTTCTTTGTCATAAGCTCACCTCCCGGCCTGTATCCTTGTTAACACATGAACACCCATTCATATGTCTTTATGCTATTATATGCCATCTATATATATTTGTCAATCCAAAAAAATTCAGCTTTTTTATTTTCAGTATTTTATTTTAAAACCGAGAAATATTTCATAAAATGCTCATATACGACCTTATCAATCCCTTTTTCAAAAGGTCCTTTGAAACCGGACCATAAGGGTGCATCATGACCTTCATATCCGCCTTCTTCAATAAGTTCATCCGTGGGAATATAGGTGACGGCTTCATGATAGCCCAGGAAAAACAGATCTTTTTCTCCAAAAACTTTTTTGACAATCTGTTTAACCTCGTAACAGATTTCCCCTCCCATGTAGGCAAGATATAAATCATTGGATATTTTTGCGATCCCGGCATGAATGACCGCAGTTTCATTCAGGTTATCATAATTTTCCAGCATTCTAAGATATATATTTTTGAGCGGCGAACCCTCGTCTTTCGACAATTGAACCAGCTCTTCCCTGGGTATAGGACGAATAGCCGCCGGTATGGTAAAGGACACGGCATCCAAAACAGGAATGATTTTTTTATAAGCAGCTTTATCAATAAGATTTTTAATAGTCAAAGCAATGGATGATGCCATCTGATCCACTTCTTCAAAGCTGCAGGGGAGGAACTTGCCGCCCTTGGCACTTATCATGGGGCGCATATTTCCGGCAGAGCCCTGAAGGAAACCTGATACACAGCCGTAATAAAAAGCATCCAAAAGCTGATTTATTCTGCCCGGGTATTCAGCAGATATGTACAGGGTGGAAGATAGGGTCACCGGATGGCAGGAATAATTGTAGAATAGTCCTCGTATATTGCCTTCCAGGTCCTTAAGAATCAGGACCCACAATTCGGTATCCTTAATCCCCGTATAATTTGGCGCCATAACAGTTTCATCGCCGACCTTTTTTCTTCGGTTAACGTTGAAGTCCACTGAGGCTTTTGTGTAAAAAGCCTCACCCTCAAAAAGATTTAAAAATGTTTTATCAATGCAGCATTTAGTCCTGTCCAGAAGAAAATCTTCCAAATCAGCTAAAACTTTATTGGAATTATCTTTGTCACGGTAGTGTTTTACTTCGGGCCCGGCATGGGTATGAGAATAAGATATGATGACTTCCTGTGCTCCAAGACCGTACCGCTCATTGGCATAAGCCTGTATTCTTTCATTAAGCGAGTAGTTGAATTGAATGATATCGAAACTTATAATCAGGATTTGTTTATCGCCGTTTTTCAAAAGACATGACCTTACATACAGGTCATCATGAATTCCCTTAAATGGCTCGGTCCTGGCAGCGTATCCTCCCATAGCCACTAATACATGCGGCGTTACCATTTCTTTTGCTGTGCCAAGAATCATCATAATACCTCCCCGGAAAACAGGAAATACCGTTCCCGTATTTATAATCTTATTAATATTTTAACACAGGCAAAAAATATTTCATATAGATAATAATTTAATTATGCTTCAGTCTAATGTGTTAATATATAATAATATTATTATAAACATAAAAGGAGGACTAATAAATGGCCAAGACTTATTCACCGGAAGAAATTTCAGCCGCCGTAAAGCAGGCCGTAAAAGAATTGCTGGAAGCAGCAAAGCTGGAATCAGGGGATATTCTGGTAGTTGGCTGTTCTTCCAGTGAAGTCCAGGAACAAAAAATTGGCAGCGCTTCCAGTGAAATTATTGGACGCTGCATTTTTGAAAGCATACAGAGCATTTTAAAGCCCCGGGGCATATATCTTGCCGCACAATGCTGTGAACACCTGAACCGCGCTCTGGTTTTGGAGACCGAGGCAGCCGAAAAATACGACTATCCCCGGGTCAATGCCGTACCTCACTTAAAAGCCGGAGGAAGTTTTGCCACGGCAACCTATGCCGGAATGGACAAGCCCTGTCTGGTGGAAACAATACAGGCAGCAGCCGGCATTGATATAGGAGATACTCTTATAGGCATGCACTTAAGACCGGTAGCAGTGCCGGTCAGAATCAGCATCAATAAAATCGGTTCGGCCAATCTGGTTTTGGCAAGAACCAGGCCTAAATATATTGGCGGGGTCCGCGCTATTTATGATCCGAATTTAGGATAGATACCAGGTATAACTATTTTTGCGAATAAGCCTCAGCAATGGGCAAGAGTATATTATCCCTTAGTTTCTGAGCCTTTTCTTTACCCAGCAGGTATTCTGCAATCTCCAGCGCAAAATACACAGCCAGGGAGGGGCCTCTGGCGGTAATGATGTTTCCGTCCCTTACTACGCCCTGCTCCTGATATACAGCCTTTGCCAATTTATCTTCAAAGCCGGGATAAGAAGTAACCTTTTTACCTTCTATTATTCCGGCTTTTGCAAGAACAATAGGTCCGGCGCAGATGGCAGCCGTCAGCTTCTTTGCATCATTCATCTTTTTTACCGTTTCAATAACTCTTGAGTCATCCCTGAGATTGGCAGCTCCGGGCAGGCCTCCCGGTATAACAACACCCTGGTAAGATTCTATATCCTTCAGTTCGTCTATGGTTTTGTCTGCCAGCACCCGAATGTTATGAGAACCTCTGACCTCTTTTTCCAAGGTAATGGAAACGGTATCAACCTCTACTTCCATTCTTCGTAAATAATCCACCACAGTTAAGGCTTCCACTTCTTCAAACCCATCGGCCAGAAAGACAATAACCTTCATAAAATCCCACCCTTTCTATGCTTAATCCCGCTGTGTTTAACAGCACATTTCTTTTGTCTGTTTGATTATATTGTATCCAAGGAATCAGCATATGGTCAAGGAAAAGTCAGTAATCAGAAAATGATATCTGGTAATACTAAAATATAGCTTTTTCATCCTCAGAAAAACATTAAAGACGGGTGTTGCGTTAATTATGGGCATTTTTCAAAGGATTTTTAAAAGGAACAAAAACCGGGAAACAGTTTTTCAGGGGCATACGGAATATTTGCGCAAATTTCAATTGTCCAAAAACATCGATGATAACAGAAACCGCCTGCTTGATATAATGAATAATTCCTTCGATATAAAATCAAGGGAGTTTAATATCGGCGGAACCTCTCTCCGGAGCGCTGTAGTCTACATAGAAAATCTGGTAGATGAACCGGAAGTCATGGAACACATTTTAAAGCCCCTTATTCTTGAATCGGTTGAGCTTATCAGTCATGCCAAAAAGTCCGAAATTCTGGATATAATTAAGGATTCCATTATCAGCATAGGCGATATAGAAGACGTGTTTACCTTTGATGAAATTGTTTTGGGCATCCTTTCGGGCGACACCTTTTTATGCATAGAAGGACATGACAGGGGACTTCTGATTAAAATCAGAGAATATGAAGGCAAGCCCTTCAGCATTCCCGAAACCGAACCATCGGTAAAAGGTCCTAAGGAAGGACTTGTGGAAACTCTAAAAAGAAATATCGGCTTTATTCGAAAAAGGGTAAGAGACCCCAATCTTACCATGGAAACATTTATGATTGGCAGGCGCACCAAAACGGATTTGGTTATGACTTATATAAAGGGCATAGCAGATCCGGACCTGGTGGAAGATGTAAGAAAGAAACTGAAAGAGATAGATATTGACGGCACCGTAGCTGCAATAGAAATCGGCAATTTTATGGTAGACAGGCCCAGATCCATTTTCCCGCTGATTCAGGTAACAGAAAGGGTAGATAAGCTTGTTGCCGGGCTTTTGCAGGGCAGGGTGGCCGTCATAATGAACAGCGCTCCTGAATGCATCATTGTTCCTGCCACCCTTCCGATATTAATGCAGAGCGTAGACGACTATTATGAAAGCTGGGTGGCCGTCACTCTGATAAGGGCTACGAGATATTTAGGCCTTTTCATTTCCACTCTTTTCCCTTCTTTATATATTGCCCTTACTTCCTTTAATCCCGGCATGCTTCCTACAAAGCTGGTTCTTTCCATTACCGGCAGCAGGGTAGGGGTGCCCTTTCCGGCCATTATAGAAGCCCTGCTCATGGTATTTACTTTGGAACTGCTTCATGAGGCAGGTATAAGGCTGCCCAATGTAGTCGGCCAGGCTGTTGCTATTGTAGGCGGTCTGGTAATCGGCCAGTCAGCCGTTCAGGCCGGGATAGTCAGTCCCATAATGGTTATAATCATTTCCATCACTGCCCTCTCTGCATACCAAATACCCGACTACAGTCTTTCCCTGACAACCAGAATTTTAAGAATTCCCTTTATGGCGCTGGCATCTGTGCTGGGAAGTTTCGGCGTGGCCATAGGTTTGCTTTTTCTAATAGCTTATTTAACCTCATTAAAAAGCTTCGGATATCGATATCTCAGCCCGATTTCTCCCTTCAGCCTGAGCGATTTCAAAGATACTATTTTTAAAAGTCCAAGGGCTGCAAATACAAAACGGCCGGAATTTTTAAACACACAGGATGTTGTCAGAGCAAAAAACACGGAATCGGGAAATAAAAAATGAGAAAAGACAGCTTAAAACCAATTCAAATGATGACCTTGACCGTAGGAGCCATTTTTGGAGTTGACATATTGTACGGCCCAAGGGCTGTAGCTTCTCTCGCCAAACAGGATGCGTGGATATCCGTATTAATAGGCGGAATACTGGCCATCATTATTGGTTCTGTTTACTACTTCCTGGCCTCACTTTACCCTGATAAAGACTTGCCGGAAATATTTGTTTTAGTCGGAGGCAGATTTTTCGGCAAAATTTTAATTTTGCTGAACTCCTTTAATACCATGGTCTATATCGCCTTATCACTGAGAATATTTGCTCAGGCTTTATTAATGTTTCTGCTTGACAGGACACCTATTTATGTAATTGTAATTCTAATGGCTCTGGTGTCTGCCTACAGCGTGTATAAGGGCATTTACACCATAAGCGGTGTAATAGACATAATTTTCCCTGTTTGTAAACTGACTATTATTTCTGTCATTATCTTGTCTCTGCCCCAGGGAGACATAAGCGCATTAAAACCAATTCTTTTTGAAAATTTCGGAAACGTATTAAAAGGATCCATGGCCTCTTATTATATCTTTACCGGCTTTTCTACTATCACTTATACCTATCGGTATACAGAGAATAAAAAGGGAACTTATAAATGGTATCTCGCTGGATTGATCATTCCCCTTATTCTCTTCGTGGGTTTAAAAATTGCTACATTAATGGTATTTGGCCAGGAGGATGTAAAGAGCCTGGTATTCCCAACCCTTACACTGACTAAATCAGTCGAATTTACCGCTACCTTTATAGAGAGAATGGAATCAACCGCGGCCATACTCTGGATAATTATAGTCTATGAAGCCATATCCATGTTTCTTTTTATTTCAGTCCGTAATATTAATGTTTTGTTTAATGTTCCATCTGACAAAAGCAAATATACGGTATGGCTTTTGCTTCCTATAATTATTTTTACAGCCGTAATTATTAAGAGCGGATTAAAGGTATTTGAGTTTTTCGAGTATAACCGGGCGGTAATGATGATCAGCGGTTCAGCAGTTGTTCCTGTTCTTACTCTCTTATCTTACATTAAAAAGAAAAGGAGCAGAAACAGAATATGAGACGAATCCTTTTATCATTTTTGGTTATCAGCTTAGTTCTAATCACCGGCTGCTGGGATTGGATAGACATTGAAAAAAGAGGCTATGTCCTTGGCCTGGCTATAGATGATTATGAATCCATCTCTCAGGAAGGCAGCTCGTCAGATCAAAAGGAAAAAGGCCCGGAGGATAAAAAAAAATTTGAGCAGATGGAACTGCATCAGGGGCAGCCGATTTATGCCTTAACCGCTCAAATTCCCGTCATAAAAAACTCTTCCATTATTTCAAGTAATTCAGTCGGTAACGGCCAGGGTCCTGCCACATGGGAGATAACCCAGGCAGGTAATTCCTTTATAGGCATGAACAGACAAATGCAGTCCCGTACCAATCTTTCCCTGTACTATGAGCATTTACAGGTTATTATAATTTCCGAAAATGCGGCTAGGAAGGGATTGGAAAATATTATAGACTTCTTTGTAAGAGATCCTGAAATGCGCCGCAGGGTTAGAATATTTATAAGCAAAGGAGAAGCGAAAAAAATTCTGCAGGTTAAGCCCTTTATCGATGATCATGCTGCCCTCTATATATCAAGTATACCTGAAAATGCCAGAAAAAGCTCAAGAATTATTGCAAAAACCGATTTGGGAGAGGTGATCAAGTTTGTCCACGGTGGATATGATTTCGTGCTGCCAATGGCCGAATCCACTGAAAATGAGATAAATGCCAGCGGGGGAGCAATTTTTAAAGGAGATAAAATGGTCGGATGGGTCAGCGAAGTTGAGCTGGAAGCAATCAAAATGATGCGGAATATTTATATTGGAGGCGTACTAACCGTAGCTATACCGGATACAGAAAACGCGACAGCTACTCTGGAAATAACCAAATCAAAATGCAAAATTAAGCCTGTTATAGAAAAAGATAAGCTTAGCTTTGATTTAACCATAAATATAACGGGTAATTATGCAGAGGAAGTCAATTACCACACCCATGGCCAATTAAACGAAGAATTCCTAAAGAAGCTTCAGAAAGCTTATGAAAGGGAAGTCGAAATGATGTGCAGGCGTACAATGGAAAAACTCCAGAAAGAATATGAGGCAGATGCGATCCAACTGAAAAAAATTGTTCAAAAGGAAGAACCTGAGTTTTGGAAAATAAACGGAAAAAATTGGAATGAAATTTACCCCGCCTCGGAGATTCGGATAAATGCCAATGTAAACATTAATCTGGTTGGGTTAAAAAAATAACTTATCAGCGTGCTTTTCCGCGTACTTTAATTTAATAGAGATTTGTGATATGATAAATGCATATACGTAAAAATTTAATGCATCGGATAACATAAATACTAAGCAAAATAAAGACCAACTCCGAATTTACCTAATAAAACGGGGGATCCATACCAGGGGGTGAATCCTGAGTGATCAGGTAGGACAGCTTGGGAGTCCGAATCCGTCAGCTAACCTCGTAGGAGTAATCCAAGCGTTGTGTTCTGGTCGTAAAGACTTGGCAGGCGCTTTTTTTGATTTTCGGCGAACAAAAATTTTTATGCCCTGCCAAAGGACTGATAAAGGAAGTGGGTATTTTGCGAAAGCGAACCTTGGTATTAATGATTTTACTGTTTTTATTCTGGCTGGTGATTTCCTCCCAAACAGATATACAGCATATTCTGATCGGCGCCTTTCTGGCAATCGTTATTGTCTGGTTCTGGCATGACCTGAGTCCCAGATTGCCAGGCATGCTTTCCTTGAAAGGGCTCCTTCATTTGGGCCGATCGATCTTATTATTGGCAGGCTACATTATAATATCCAATATTTCTGTTGCAAAAACTCTGCTTTTTTCCAAGCCTCCGGCAAGCCCGGTACTTCTTTTCATGGATCCGCATCTTAAAACCAACTGGGGCAGGGTGCTGCTGGCAACCTGTATCACCATCACCCCGGGTACGGTGACAATTGATGTTAATCCGGATACAGGGCAATTCTTAGTTCATGCGCTTACTGAAGAAACCGCAAGTGATTTGCTGCGCTGGAGGATAATCAGTGAAATCAGAGATCTGGAAATGCAATTGCAAAGGAGGGCTGACCATGCTCTTGTTTCTGGTAGGACTATTGGTCCTGATACTCCTGGTGCTTCTGAGAGCGATAATAGGGCCGACAGTCATTGATCGGCTTATTTCCATTAATGTAATTACAAGCATGGGCTGTGCAATTATTATTCTTATGGCGTTTTTAAAAGAAGATTTTGGGTTTATAGATATTGCAGTTGTCTTTATGCTGTGCGGATTCGCCAGCGTCCTTTGGATCCTGAAAGTACTTACACCCGGTGACTGGCAATTAAGGGTGCCGGGGTTGAAAGGATTTGAAGGCAATAATGAGGAGGAAGATGCCTGATGATTAAAATAATAGCCTATCTCTGTTTTTTGGGATCTTTTATTGCCTTCGGGCTGGGAACCCTGGGCCTCTTTCGGCTTCCTGATGCCTATTCCCGAATGCATGCAGCAGGAATAGGCGACACCCTGGGCATAGGGCTTTTGGGACTGGGAGCAATTCTCTTAGGCCCCAGCTGGATTCTGCGGCTGAAAATATTGATTATTCTCTTCCTGTTCTGGATTGTTAATCCCACCATGACACATTTAATAGCGAAAGCAGCTCTGATCCGGGGCACACAGCCGACAGAAGAGACTAAGCTTAGGAGGGAATGAGCATATGAATTTTATAGCTGCTGATTACTGGATAATGTTTTTTCTGCTCATCCTGATAATAGCATCCTTAGCCATGTATTTTATTAAAGACCTTCTCCATGCTGTTGTTGTATACGGTGTTTACAGCCTGATAATTGCTCTCATCTGGCTGCTGATGAGCACACCGGATTTGGCCATTACTGAGGCTGCAGCCGGTATCTGTACAACCGTTCTAATGATGGTAGTTGTTTTCCGTACCAGCAGGAGGGAGGAATAGGATTGAAAATAAGAAATGTCTTGATTGTAATCCTGGCTCTTATAGCCTTATATGGAATTATAATTTCAGTTGCTGAAATGCCTCCGTATGGCTCACCTGACAATCCTGTTCATAATCAGGTATCAGAACGCTATATCCATAAAGCTTTGGAAGAAACCGGCGTTCTTAACATGGTAACAGCTATAGTGCTTGATTACAGGGCATATGACACCATGTTTGAAACAATTGTACTTTTCACGGCAGCTATTGCTGTAGTCATAAACCTGAAAAAATATCATGATAAAAGCAGCAGTGCTGATAAGGAGGATAGCCTCATTAAATGAAGGATTATATTCTGAAGCGGATTGTCGCTGTAATTCTGCCTTTTATGTGCATGTATGGTTTTTATGTAATACTTCATGGCGCATCTTCCCCCGGGGGTTCTTTTGCCGGGGGAATCATAGTGGCCTTAAGTTTTATTGTCTTTTCCACAATTTACGGCCTTGATGAAGGCCGCAGAATACTGCCGGAATCCGTCCTGGTATGGACAGAGAGTTTCGGCACTCTCTGGTATGGATTGCTGGGACTTATAGGTATTTTTAAAGGAGTACCGTTTTTGGCAAATCTGCTGGCGGGATTTAAACCGGGAACGCCCGGCTCTCTTTTCTCAGGAGGCCTGATTCCCCTTCTGACTCTGGGAGTAGGTATCCGCGTGGCCAGTACCATGGTAACCCTGTTTTTCACAATAAAGGAGGAATAAACGTGAAAGAACTGCTTGAAAAGGTAGTTATCAATTATCCATACCTCGCCGCCGGCATTCTCTTTGCCATAGGAGTGCTTACAGTACTGACACGATCCAATGTATTTAAAAAACTGATAGGCATAAATATTATGGAAAGCAGTGTTTTTCTTTTGTTTGTTTCAGCCGGCAATATAAAAGGCGGGAATGTTCCTATACTGGATACGGCCAATCCCAAGCCTGTATATGTCAACCCGCTTCCATCAGCCTTAATGCTTACAGGCATCGTTGTCAGCGTAAGTGTAACAGCTTTCGCCCTTGCTCTTATTATCAGGTTATATAACTCGTACGGCACAACTGATCTTAGGCGCATAGGAGAGATGGATTATGAGGTGAAGAAGAAATGACGGCAGGCCTTAAAACTAATCTTCCTGTATTTATTGTGGTTATCCCTATGTTTGTTGCCTTTATGCTGCCTACCTTTGCACGCCGTATAAAATGGATAGAAGGCACGGTTGCCGCCGTTAAGCTTTTGGGACTTGCAGCGGCGGCATGGCTGGCACACATGGTTTTATATGAAAAAGACTTTCCTGTGAAATATATTATGGGCGGCTGGCCTGCTCCCTGGGGAATTGAACTGGTAATCGGAAACCTTGCAGCTCTGTTTATACTGACCATTGCCATCGTCAGCCTGCCGGTTGCCCTCTTTGCCAGGGACAATCTGGAAAAAGAAGTGGGCCCCAAACAGCGGATAGCCCGTTTTTATGTGCTCTATCTCCTCCTGATTGGTGCTTTGGCCGGAATGGCAATTACAAATGACCTGTTTAATGTTTTCGTATTGGTAGAAGTAGTCACCTTAAGCTGCTGCGGCCTGGTCAGTTCCCGTAAAGGCCATGGAGCCGCCAAAGCTGCCTTTAACTACCTGATACTGGCGACCCTTGGTTCTGCCCTTGTGCTGGGAGGAATTGGATTTATTTATATCCTTACCGGACACCTGAATATGGAATTTGCCTCTGCAGAACTGGGCCGAGTCTGGCAGAGCAGTCCCCATACAGTCTGGATGGCACTCAGCTTTCTATTTGTTGGTTTTGGAGTTAAAGCTGCACTGTTTCCGCTTCACGTCTGGCTGCCGGATGCACACAGCATGGCTCCGTCTCCGGCCAGTGCCCTATTATCCGGTCTGGCGATCAAAGGCTATATCATCAGCTTCATGAAGATCTTATACGTTATATTCGGTCATACTTTAATGCAGGAGTATGGAATATACAGAATACTGATTCTGATAGGCATGGTTGCAATTATCATAGGCTCCTTATCCGCCCTTCTGCAGAAACGGCTGAAGAGAAGACTTGCTTTCTCTACTGTGGCACAGGTAGGTTATCTTTTTCTTGGTCTGGGTCTTGCCAATAAGGAAGGCTTGATGGGTACACTGCTTTACCTGGTCAGCCATGCCGTGATCAAGTCACTGCTATTTCTGGCTGCCGGAGCTGTTATCAGTGCCACCGGTAAGGAAAATATCAGGGATCTGGCAGGTGTGGGACGAAAAATGCCCATTGCTATGGGGACATTTACCATTGCAAGCCTGTCTCTGATTGGACTGCCCCTCTTATCAGGCTTCATCGGCAAATGGCATCTGGTGCTTGGCAGTCTGGGGGCAGGGGACATCCTGTCAGTTGCAGTTATAATTATCGGAAGCATTCTTTGTGCTGCCTACCTGCTTCCTATTATCAGAATTGCCTATTTTGAGCCGGCTCCTGAAGCAGATTGGCAGGATCCCGGTTTACCGCAAAAGGCGGCGTTGATTTTGCTTGCAGCCGGAGTAGTGCTCCTGGGAGTGCTGCCGGGGCCTTTCATTGAATTGGCTGGCAGGGCGGCTGCAGAATTATTATTGATTCAGTAGAAGGGATTAAGGGTGATTAATAAATGATCTATCTGATATCAGCTTTATCCGCCGGGCTGGCCGGCGGCCTGGTTGTTGCCGTAATTCCGGAAAATCGTGCCCGTCTGCGTAATTTTTGTGTACTGTTTTTTTCGGTTTCTGCCATGATACTTTCCTGGAAAGTAGCTTCTCTGGTGTTTGCAGGCATCAAAATACATGCTGCAGGCAAAATTGGAGACATAAGCTGGAGTCTGGCTCCTGATCCCCTTGGAGCAGTCTTTGGACTCATAGCTTCAACCTTATGGCTTTTTGCCGCCGTATACTCCATAGGATACATGTCCGGAAAAAAGAAACAGAGGACTTATTTCAGCTTTTTTCTCATTTCCCTGAGCATAACACTGGGAGTCGCTTTTTCGGGAAATATGGTGGCCTTATATTTATTTTATGAACTGCTTACCTTTGTAACCTATCCCCTGGTTATTCATGAACGCAGCCCCGAGGCGGTTAAAGCCGGAAGCAAATATATCATTTATAATCTTTCGGGTGCAGGGGCTATCCTGATTGCCATTATCATTACCTACAGCCTGTCAGGAAACCTGGATTTCTCAGGCGTTGGAACCCCTCCTATCCTGGCAGGCTGTATGGGTTCCGGACTCAACTGGCTGCTGTTATTATATGTGGCCGGTTTTGGTGTGAAGGCAGCCATCATGCCGCTTCACCGATGGCTACCGGAAGCCATGGTTGCTCCTACACCGGTAAGCGCCCTGCTCCATGCTGTAGCAGTGGTCTATTCCGGTGTGTACGGAGTAATACGTGTAATCTACTCCATTTTTGGTCACGATCTGGTTAAACAATTACAGCTTGGTTCCATTCTCCCCTGGGTTGCAGCTTTCACAATTTTAACCGGGGTAATAATCGCCACCAGGCAGGATGTGCTAAAACGCCGGCTGGCATATCATACAATAAGCCAGCTGTCCTATATTCTATTAGGGGCCTTTACTCTGCAACCCTGGGGGCTTACCGGAGCTGTTCTGCATATGATAAGCTATTCAATGCTGAAGGTAATACTTTTCTTCTGTGCCGGTATAATTTCAGAGCAAACCGGCGAAACCCGGGTCAGTAACATGGGCGGCGTTGGATGGTCTCTGCCGAAGACTTTAACAGCCTTCGCCATTGCCAGTATGGGAATGATAGGAATGCTGCCCTTAAGCACCTTCTGGAGTAAATACTACTTAATGAGGGGCAGTGCAGACGGCGGAATATGGCCTTTGGCCCTGGTATTTGTTATAAGCGGTATTATAAATGCATTATGCTTTATACCTACTGTTGTAACTGCTTTTAAAGAAAGGAAAACCGCGCCTTCCAGAGAAACAGGAAGCAAGTCTGCTTTTATGCTTGTACCTACTCTTATCTTAGCCTTCATTGCCGTCTTCATAGGTCTTTGGCCCGGTTCGGTATGGCCGGGGATTCAGGCCGTTATAAACCGGTTTTTCTAAAGAAAGGAGCAGCAAGTTAATGTTATATATAATTCTTCCGGTCATCCCTTTTATAGGAGCTCTGTTCCTGTTCATAAAAAAAGACAGACCGAAAAATGTAAGCTTGATTGTAAGTGCTCTTATTCTGATCTTAAGCGGAATAGGACTTAAAAACATTTTCGAAGGCAATCCGTTTCCCTTAAAAATTCCCCTGGCTGGCCCCTTCAGCCCTGCTTTTCAAATTGATCATCTGTCAGCCGTCTTTATTGTGCTGGCAGGCCTTCTATGGCTGGTGGTTTCTTTATATGCACCTGAATATATGAAAAAAGAAGGAGGAATCTGGGACTTCCAGCTGCCTGCATTGCTGACCCTGTCTGCGGTTCTGGGGGTATTCGCGGCCGGCAGCTTATTCACCATGCTGCTTTTCTTTGAACTTATGACGGTAACATCCTATTTCTGGGTGGTTCACCGTTGGGACAAAGAAGCCATAAAAGCAGGATATTTTTATTTGTTCTTCAGCATCATTGGCGGGCTTTTAATTGCACTGGGAATAATGCTGATGAGCGCATCTGTTGATGTACTGCCCGCTATAGGCTCAGGCCGGGTTATTCCAAATGATCCGCATAAGTTTGCTTTAAGCATCCTCCTTCTTGTTGCGGGGTTCGGTATTAAGGCCGGTATGGTACCGCTGCACATCTGGCTGCCCCATGCACATTCCGCGGCACCTACCCCCGGCAGCGCTCTTCTATCAGGCCTGCTTATAAAGGTAGGGGCCTATGGATTGATACGAACAGGCGAATTTGCCGGCTGGGGCATTAAAGCAGTATCTGAAACCTCATGGCTGGGACCGGTCCTGGCCGTCCTGGGCACCCTGACAATGCTGGCAGGTGTAACGGCAGCCCTGCTTCAAAGCAACGGGAAGCGTCTGCTGGCTTACCACAGCGTCAGCCAGATGGGCTATATTATCCTCGGACTGGGGATAGGCCTTTATTTAGGTCCCGAGGGAGGATTAGGCCTTTTGGGAGCCATTTATCATATAGTGAACCACGCTCTTTTTAAAACTGTATTATTTTTGGGTGTGGGTGTGATTTATCTTCATACGAAAGAAACAGACTTGTACCGCCTGGGCGGTCTTCTGCGTCATTTTCCTGTAACTGCACTTTTAATGTTTATAGCTGTTTTGGGCATCACCGGTGCGCCGGGGCTCAACGGCTATGCCAGCAAAACCATGCTGCACCATGCAGTCAGCCAGGCAGCTGAAACAGGTGCTTCATGGGCTGTGTGGCTTGAACGATTGTTTGTGCTTGTTGGAGTGGGCACTGCCGCCTCATTTTCAAAATTGTATTATCTCATTTTCCTGAGTAAACCTTTAAAGAAAGAAGTGACCGGCAAAGAATCCTTCAGGCAAAAACTATCCTTGGGCATACTGGCAGTTATCATGGTTGTTATAGGGCTGCAGCCGGGATTACTTCCAAATACAGCCCTGATTCCTGCAGCTGAAGAGCTGGGAATGAAGAGTTCTGCCGCAACATTTGCACATTTCTCCTTCTGGAACCCGGGCGATGTGATAAGCATGTTCATTACTCTTGCCCTTGGTATCCTTGTCTGCTGGGCAGGACTGAAAAGCGGAGCCTTTCATTGGCAGCCTTACAGCTGGTTAACCCTGGAAGGGTTAGCAAAGGCTTTCGGCCGGCTTATTTATGCTGTTGTCAGAAAAACAGCAAGGATCTGCCGCTCCATATTTTCCGCCGCCGGTAATGCGGGTAATGCCGCCGGTTCTCGTTTATTTGGCATAATCAGCAGATTTGACCGATCAAGAAGCGGAAAATTCGGAGGCATAATTTTAAGCGGAATCAGTGCGGATGCCGCACTACTAATTATTGTACTCATTGCCCTGATTATCTGGTACACCCTTATCAATCCCGATTTTCCAGGTATAAAGCTATCCTCTTTTCTGTCCATTTGGATAAAAAAATAAGCATTATAATAAAGTTGCAGCAATATGTTTTGCATATTTAACGGCTTGGGGAAAGAATTCTTTGAAATCTTCCTCCAAGCCTTTATAATTGTTTATCAGTTCATCAACAGGACGATGCATAGGACGCCGGGAAGACTCAAATCTTCGTGCCAGGTTATTCACCGCCTGACTGATGCCGGATATCCGGCTGTAGCTGAGAAGCCAGTTATCCCTTATTATATAAGGCATAGCCCTCAGCAGTCTGGCCGGAAGAATGCTTTGATTTTCTCTTAACAGCTCATAAAAGTCTTCCGCATATTTGTTCAGGGGTATATCGGAATAACTTGTCCAGTCCCTTGCTAAAAAGTGGTCATAAAACATGTCAATCAGTACACCGGAATAGCGTCTGTTCATGTCTGAAATCCTGCCCCTGCTCCTTAGGAAAACAGGGTGAGAATCTGTAAAGCTGTCCAGCTTCCTATGCATATGTATCCCCTGCTGTATTGACTTTTCATAATGTTTTTCATCAGCTTTTCTAACAAAATCCCCCAGGAAGTTCCCCAGAAGGATTTTTTTATTTAAACCGTCAGCAAGATAAATATGGGCTAAAAAATTCATGATCAGTTTCCTTATACAGCTATTCTCCTATGATTTTTACAAGAACCCGTTTCGGTCTTTTGCCGTCAAATTCTCCGTAAAATATCTGCTCCCAGGGCCCGAAATCCAGCTTTCCGTCTGTAACAGCCACAACCACTTCTCGTCCCATTATGGTTCGTTTTAAATGGGCATCAGCATTATCTTCAAACCCGTTGTGCCGATATTGACTGTATGGTTTTTCCGGAGCCAGCTTTTCCAGGAAAACCTCAAAATCATGGTGCAGCCCGGATTCATCATCATTTATGAAAACGCTGGCCGTGATATGCATGGCATTGCACAAAAGCAGTCCTTCTTTAATACCGCTTTCTCTCAGGCATGCTTCAACCTGCGGGGTAATATTGATAAAAGCCCTTCTGGTTTTTGTATTAAAGACCAGTTCTTTCCGATAAGATTTCATATTACCATCTCCTTTACCAAAACATAATCATATCAGTATAGTAACCCAACACAGAGTAAGAATCAAATTTATTAATTTTTATATCACATATCTCTGTATTATGAATATATTATATTAGATATAAAAATAGATATATGTCCGTATAAAGGATTAATTCCTTATGCGGTATGAGTCAAATAGCAGATGCTTTGGGGGAATTTTATAATGACAAGAGAATTTAACGAACAAGAATTAGAAACCATGAGAACGGGATATAATCAGGACAGAAGAAATTGCAGCGGAGATCTCGAAGCAGCGCTGACTGATTTGTCAGTCCTCCCGACAAGCCTTAATATTGCCATACAGTTTGAATGCGGAGAATGCTGTAAGAAAGTTTTTTATGGCGAATCAATCGCCGTAATCGGCTGCTTTATAGTCCTGCGTCCTGCTGCAGGCCGTCGGCTTAAAGTAAAGCTGTTCTGCGGCGGCAGGGTGGCAGACGTTCAATGGACACAGGTTATTATTATTCCTATAGATAAAATCAGCAGTATAGAAATCGGCGCAGAAGAATGCGACTAAAGCTATTGCCTGATCCTGTCAGCGGCTCTGTTCATTACAGAGCTGCTGAATACATTACCCTTCTTTGCCTCGTCAATCAGATAGTTAAAGTTTGCTTTAGCTGTTAATAACAAGTTTTTCAAAAGCAAGCCTCTTGCTGTTATCTGCTAAATAAATAATCCCGCAAAATTGAAACCCATTTTTCTCCAAAAGCCTCTGCATGGATTTATTATCTTCATGAGTATCAACCCGGACGCTGTATACACCCTTATCTGAACACATCTTTTCTACATTCTTAATAATAACCGACGCGAAACCTTGTCCTTTAAAGTCGCTGTCAACAGCTATCCTGTGAATAACTGCATAATCAAAGCTGCTGAGCCAGTTTCCATCATATATTTTCTCATAGGTCTTTTCTCCGTCAAATGAAACAGCTGCGGTTCCTATGATTTTTCCATCTTTCAACAGGACATATCCATACCCTTTCTCAATATCTTCTCTTATTACTTCAGGATTCGGATAATTGTTCTGCCACTGATCAATTCCTTGCTCTTTTAAATAAGCTTGTGCCTGTTTAATTATATCCATTATTCTATTGATATCTGATACAACCGCTCTTCTGAACTCCATATTTATCTCCTTTTTCCGTATCAATTCATATTGCTGCGAAAAAAATGCTTTTATGTGTGACGATAAAATTAGAGTATTGAAGCTTTATGAAACCTGCTCAAGACTTATTTGTGATAAGGCTCACCGTGTGCTATACGAAATGCCCTGTATAACTGTTCCAAAAGAATAAGTCTCATTAATTGATGGGGAAAGGTAAATGAAGAAAATGACAGGAGTAAATCCCCCTGGCGCAGTATTGCGGGATCCAGTCCCAAAGAACCGCCTATTACAAAATCCAGCTGATTATAACCATTCAGTGCATATTCCTTCAGCTTCTCGGAAAACTCCTCTGATGTAAAGCTTCTTCCCTCTATGGCCAGTATTATTTTAACGGAACCGTTTCGAAAATACCTGCTGATACGGGAACCTTCCTTTTCCTTAACAAGGGCTTCCTCGGCCTTAGACAGGGTTTCCGGTGCTTTCTCATCCGCCACCTGTATAATTTCTATTCTTGCATAGCGCTGAAGCCGCTTTAAGTATTCGGAAATACCCTGGGTCAAATATTTCTCTTTCAATTTTCCAACACATATGATTCGTATATTCATCTATGCTATGTTAATCTATCCTCCACTTAATCAGAAAAAGATTTCAGGATTCACCATCTCTATTATCTCAAAAACAAGAAGCGTAATAATAAGAACTATGGCCAGCACTACCGGGATAAACGTTTTCCACTTAAAGCCCATTCTTGCTCCTGATCCTGCTTCTGATACATATGCTTGCCCTTCATGCTTGTTTCTGGTCACCGCTATAAAACCTATGAAACATGCGATAAATGCCAGAAGGGCAAAAAAGCTGAGAAAAGCAGATGAAATAATCATTAACCGGATTTCCTCAAGAGGAATATCTGCCAGGGAATCGTACATGGCTTCCGCATCTGCAGGTATGAATCTTGACAGGAAATTGGACAAGAAAGCAAAGGTAACAGCAATGCTGTTATTTACGAAATGATAAGTAATGCTTACCCATATGGATTTCGCCCTGTATCCGATATAAGAAAGCAGGATTCCCATAAAGATAATTGCCGGAATGGATACAATGCTTATATGCAGGAAAGCAAACAAAACACCTGTTAAAAGAACAGAAGCAGCTATTCCGCATCTTTCATACCCTCTTTGAATAACACCGCGGCACATAAATTCCTCTAAAACTGCCGGGGTTAATGAAATAACAGCAATAGCCAGTAAATATTGCCTGCCCGTTTCAATAGGCGGCAGGGTAACGGTTCTGGGAGTGCCGAACCGGCTTAGGAACAGAATCCATAAAAGATTTATAAAAATTATTATCCCGTAACCAAAAACAGCCATTCCTATAGTAAGCATAATCTCAGGCAGGCTTGTTTTTCCCAGACGATAAGAGTATTTAATATCTTTTTTGAAATAGAGCACATAAATCAAAGGGGGCAGCCCGATACATACTACTTGTATAAGAAAGAGAACCAGATAGTAGATATCTCCCTCCAGCTTCATGCCGTTTGTAATCAGGGGTGAGAGCAGCATCAGTATCAATACTGACAAATAAACCATGCCGCTTGCAAAAGGTGTGGGTGCTCTAGATTCCCTTTCCGACAACAAATTTCTATACTCCAACATTACCCGTTTTGTCCCCCTTTGCATAATATTAAGCAGCAACTGCCTTTTTTATTATCATATCCTATTTGATATATATTAGTAAATAGCAGTAATATACAATAAAAATACAGCTACTTTGGCACAGTGCTTTCTTCCAGAGTCACCATGAATTCCATTTCCCTGCCGTCCCGTATAACCAGCACCTGAACCGTGTCTCCGACATGATGGGAATAGACTGCAATACGAAGATCCAGCATCTTGGTTACTATTTGATCCCCTATTTTCGTAATAATATCATCAACCTGTATACCGGCCTTATATGCCGGTCCCCTGGGATCTATATTTACCACGTATACTCCGTCTGCCAATCCGTCGCTTTTTTTATAATAATGGGCTATGGCTTGGTCATAGCCGACAACACCCAGGTAAGGAGTAACGAATTCTCCTTCGTCAAGAAAGCGCTGAATAACAGGTTTGGCCACGTTTATAGGAATTGCAAAACCTATGCCTTCTGCACTGATAACCTTCACTGTATTAACCCCTATAATCTGGCCTGCAATATTCACTAAGGGGCCGCCGCTGTTACCCGGATTGATGGAGGCATCGGTTTGAATTAAGTCCTCCATAAAGTTTTGCCCTCTTTCCGTTCCAACCTCTACCGTCCTGTCCAGGGCGCTGATGATTCCTGCTGTGGTAGTCTGCTGAAACTGCAGCCCCAGGGGCGTTCCTATAGCAATAGCCGGCTCTCCGACTATGAGTTTTGAACTGTCACCCAGTTCAGCTGCAGGCATGCCGTCGGCATTCACCTTAATTATGGCCAGATCCAAAGTGGGGTCTGTCCACAGAACCCTGCCTTTAAGCTCATCTCCGTTGTGTAAAATAACAACAATTTCCGCATCCAGAGATACTGCCACGTGATCATTTGTTAAGATATAGCCGTCCGGGCTCACAATGAATCCGGAACCGACTCCTTCTATTACTTCCCATCCGCCGTCATTATAGCCTCTCTCCCTGACATGGGTTGTGGTAATCCCCACAACAGAAGGCCTTACCTTTTCTGCCGCTTTTGCTATACTTCCTGCCGGATACAGTTCTTCGGCTGATTTCGCCTGGGCCAGCTGCCGGGTTATCTGACTTTCCGATTCATTGTACCTGTACCTGTCTTCTTCAGGACTCCGGAAAAGGCCGCAGGAAGATAAAAACACCGGCGCTGCAGTCAAAATGACAAAGAAAAAAAACATTCTGCTCTTTTTTAGGTTAAGCAAATCTCCAAGGAGCAAGCCATTCCCTCCAGTCTGATTTCCGCTGTTATGGCCCCCTGGTTACCCTAACCTATCTGATAAAAATTACTGGCCTTGTCTCTATAGGTCATATCTATCTGAATATCCTTTCCAACCTTGACGCCGCTGCTTTCCAGGATATCTGTCACAGTCTGCCAGGCAAGCTGAGGATAATTGTTTTCCTTGCTTAGGTGAGCCAGCAGGATGTGGGCTACCTTCCCTTTTATAATCTCCAGCAAAGCCTTCCCGGTATCTTCATTGGACAAATGGCCTTTTCGGCCTGCAATCCTTTTTTTCAGATACATTGGATACCTTCCGGCCATAAGCATTTCCGAGTCATGATTGGCCTCCAGAATAACCAAATCGGAGTCCATAACAGCTTTTATTATCCTGCTGTTAGTGTGCCCCAAATCAGTGGTTATACTTATTTTTTTGTTTTGAGCATAAAAACAGAAGCCCACAGGATCCGCAGCATCATGGGGAATTTCGTAAGGCTGTATATTTATATCCTGAATATAAAAATCCATATTATTTTGAAAAACTCTTACATTATGCGGAGCAATGTTTCCAAGTTTCGGCATCATGGCTTCCCAGGTTCCTTCGTTGGCATAAACAGGAATATCAAGCCTCCTGGAAAGAGCGCCGATGCCTTTAATATGATCAGTATGCTCATGGGTGACCATCAGACCTTTCAGGCCGCTAATGTCCACCCCGATTTGTTTAAGGCTTGATACCACATTTTTCATAGGCACGCCGGCGTCCACCAAAATGTGGGTTTTCTCAGTTCCTATATAAGTACAATTTCCACTGCTTCCGCTGAAGAGCGAACATACATTTAAACTCAAATAAATGCCTCCGATTTATGCTGTATTACTTTATAACATATCAATTATTATAATGCATCTTACACACATTTTCCATATTACTGCCCCTGCAATAATTTGGCTTTAACGTCTTCCGTAATAGTGTTGGTGTTTGTACTGCTTTTAATTGAAAGAGCAATTTTAAAGTGATAAAATTAAATGGATGAGATTTCATCAAACTGAGCGGTTTCCGAACTTATACATTTTTATTATTAATTAGCGGCGGCGGCTGCGAGACTTAAGGAGGGTTAAAAATGGATTATGGACAAAAAGCATTAATATTGCACGAAAAAATGAAGGGCAAGATTGAAGTTAAGTCAAAGGTGCCTGTGAGAAGCAGGGAAGACTTAAGCACAGCCTATACCCCGGGAGTAGCACAGCCCTGCAGAGAAATACATAAAAACCCGGATGATGTATATCGGTATACTTCCCGAGGCAATATGGTAGCCGTGGTATCCGACGGCTCTGCAGTACTCGGCCTGGGGGACATCGGTCCATTGGCCGCCATGCCGGTAATGGAAGGCAAAGCCGTTTTATTTAAAAGTTTTGCCGGCGTAGATGCCTTTCCCATATGTCTTGATACCAAAGACGTGGATGAAATCGTTCGTACCGTAGAGCTGATAGCCCCCTCCTTCGGCGGCATTAATTTAGAGGATATCGGCGCACCAAGATGCTATGAGGTGGAGAAGAAGCTGAAAGAGCGGCTTGATATTCCGGTATTTCATGACGACCAGCACGGAACTGCCATTGTCTGCAGTGCTGCCTTGATCAACGGATTGAAAATACTGAATAAGAATCTGGAAGATGTGAAGGTTGTAATCAACGGAATTGGTTCTGCAGGCTCAGCCATAGCCAGATTACTGCTCAGCATGGGAGTAAAGAATATGGTCCTCTGCGACAAATTCGGCATCCTATATCCGGGCGCTCCCACCAACGATTTCATGCAGGAAAATCTGGCCAAAGTTACCAACCCTGAAGGTAAACAGGGCTGCTTAGCCGATGCCATGAAAGGTGCTAATATTTTCATAGGTGTTTCTGCACCAAATGTGGTGACAAAAGAAATGGTGGCATCCATGGACTCCGATTCCATGCTTTTGGCTATGGCAAATCCGGATCCGGAAATCCATCCTGATCTGGCTAAAGAAGGCGGAGCTAAAATTGTGGGAACCGGCAGATCTGACTTCCCCAATCAGGTAAACAATGTACTGGCCTTCCCCGGAGTCTTCCGAGGTGCTTTGGATGTAAGGGCTTCCGATATTAATGAAGAAATGAAAATTGCAGCTGCTTACGCCATTGCCGGGCTGATACCCGATGAAGAACTGTCAGAAACCAATATACTGCCGGCTGTTCTGGATGAGAGGGTTGCACCTGCCGTAGCAGCCGCCGTTGCCAAAGCTGCACGGGAAAGCGGCGCAGCTCGGATATAGGAGGAAGCATGAGAGAGATTTCTGCATCCCTTATATCCCAAACAGTTGAAGAATTATGCATAAGGGCCTGTTATCACCTGGGAGACGATGTCGTAAAGCTGCTTAAGGCAGCCCGGGAAAGGGAAGACTCTCCCTTTGGCCGGTCAGTCCTGGACCAGATCATAGAAAACATTAAGATTTCCGGGGAAAAGTCCCTTCCCCTGTGTCAGGATACAGGCATGGCAGTTGTTTTTATTGAACTTGGGCATGATGTTCACATTACAGGCGGCAGCCTGACGGAGGCAGTAAACCAGGGTGTGCGAAGAGGTTATGAGAAAGGCTTTCTCCGAAAATCCGTACTAAGCCCCTTGAAAAGAGAAAATACCGGTGACAACACCCCTGCCATAATTCATCTGGAAATGGTTGAGGGCAGCAAAATAAAAATCACCGCGGCGCCCAAGGGTTTTGGAAGCGAGAATATGAGCCGGCTTAAGATGCTTAAACCTTCCGACGGAGTTGAAGGGGTTAAGAAATTTGTTCTGGACACAGTTATTGAGGCAGGTGCCAACCCCTGCCCGCCTGTTATAGTGGGCATAGGTATCGGCGGCACCATGGAAAAGGCAGCCCTTATCGCTAAAAAAGCCTTATTAAGGGAAGCCGGAAAGCCTAACCCGGACCCAGAAACAGCAAAGCTGGAAAAAGAGCTGCTTGAGAAAATTAATGCAACCGGAATCGGCCCTCAAGGCTTGGGCGGCAGAACAACTGCCCTGGCAGTGCACATAGATACTTTTCCCACCCATATAGCAGGCCTTCCGGTGGCAGTGAATATGCAGTGTCATGCTGCCAGACATGCAGAAGCAATTTTATAATAAACAATACCTGGAACAGTAATATTTAAATGAATAAACGGAGCGGAATACATAAATGGTTAAAACTTTAAAAATGCCTGCCTCTGCAGATGAGTTAAGCAGGCTTAAGGCAGGAGACACAGTTCATTTATCCGGCATCCTGCTTACCGGAAGGGATGCAGCACACAAACGAATGATTGAGTATCTGAATAAAGGAATTCCCCTTCCCTTTAATTTGGAAAACCAGGGAATCTACTATACCGGCCCCTGCCCTGCGGGGCCGGGTAAAATCATCGGTTCCTGCGGGCCGACCACCAGCTCGCGAATGGACAGTTATGCCCCGCGAATTCTGGATCTGGGCCTTAAAGTAATGATTGGAAAAGGCCAGCGCAGCCCTGAGGTAATAGCAGCCATGGTTCGCAGCGGAGCTGTCTATCTGGCGGCTGTCGGAGGCGCCGGCGCCCTTATTGCCAGCTGCGTAAAAAAGGCTGAGGTGCTGGCCTTTGAAGACCTGGGCCCGGAGGCGGTTTACCGGCTGGAAGTGGAAAACCTGCCCCTGATAGTTGCCATAGATTCGCAGGGAAATAATCTCTATGAGATCGGTCCTGCCATGTACAAGGCAGATTAATGTTTTTAGATCACAGAAGGCGGTTTTTGATGGAGATAAGTTCGTTGAATTCTTCATCCAGCTTTTGGTATTCCTCTGACCCCGGTACAGCATCGCTTAACTTACTCAGCACTAAGGCTATTCGATTTTCCAGCACCATCCGCTCTTCTTCATCGGCCGGACCATCTCCCGCCTTTTCCTGATCACTTCGGTCTTCATTCGTTTTATTCAGGTATTCTGCCAGGCCATACTCCACCCGCCTAATAAGGCCGTTCTCAAATACTAAAAGCTTATCGCAAATCTTCTCCATCATATACCTGTCATGGGTAATGAGCAGAATTGTGCCCTCATATTCCTCCAGTGCTTCCTCAAGCTGTTCTCTGGTGTAAAGGTCCAGGTGATTTGTCGGCTCATCCAATAATAATAAATCATAATCTCCCATTAGCAGCTTTGCAAGTTTCAGTTTGGTCCTCTCTCCCATGCTTAAATCCTGCAAGGATTTATTCAGCAGCACCTCGTTTATGCCCAAATTTGCAAGCATAGTACGAACCCTGCCCTGCTTCTTTCTGTCAGGAATCCGGAATAATTCCAGCGCCTTTTTATAATCGTCCATATCTGATATGTCCTGGCTGATATATCCTATATTCACCGAGGGCGAGAGAAACAAATCCCCTTCTATCCCTTCTTCACCGAGAATTGCCTTAGCCAAAGTAGTCTTGCCGCAGCCGTTTGGGCCGAATATGCCCAGCCGCTCGCCTCTTTGCACTGTAAAACTGCTGTCGTCAAATAGAATCCGGCTCCCAAAGCTTTTCCTGATATGACGGGCTTCCAATATTCTTTTCCCATGTCCGCTTACCGGCTGAAAAGCAAAGCTTATCCGCGGCTCTTCCTTTGGCCGGGTTATGCCTTCCTGCCTTAGTTTCTCCAGTCTCTTTACTGTAGATTTTATCTGCTTATCCAACTTTTTGGCCTTTACCCGGTAATATTCCTTAGAACCTATTTTATTTCCGCTTTTCGCACCCTTTTTTGTAGAATCCCTGTGAGCCTTGGCAGACCAATTCTTTAATCTCTGTATTTCCGATTCCAGCTTTTCTTTATACCTTGCCTGGCTTTCATAAGCGTGTAATTCCGCTCTGTAACGCTCTTTTTTCTCATTGCGGTAATCGGAGTAATTTCCATTGTATTTATTTATAACACCATTTTCAATTTCCAGTATGCCCTGTACTGTTTGATCAAGAAAGTACCGATCATGGGATATTATCAGAATAGTGCCCTGATAATTTTTCAGTTCATCAATAAGCCACTCCACACCCCTTAAGTCTAAGTGATTGGTAGGCTCATCCAGAATCAGAAAATCCGGTTTCATAGACCAGATATGGGCCAGTGCCAGTTTTGTCCTTTCTCCGCCGCTTAAGTTTTTAAATCGTTTTGCCTCCCACTCATGTACCTTTTCAGTGCCTAATTGACTTGTAATATACAGGAAATCACTTATATTAACTGAGCTTCCGCCCCTTGCCCTGATATCCTGATGCATATATATGTTATGCAGAGTATCACCGGTATAATATGCTTCCTGGCGTAAACAGCCTATCCGTACATCATCTTTATGCCAGAGAATTTGGCCTTCATCAGGCTCCAAAATCCCGGCCAATATGCTGACGAGAGTCGTTTTACCGGCGCCGTTTTTACCCGCCAGTCCCAGCCGGTCCCCTATAGCCAAATCAAAACTCACAGATTTAAGTACTTCGTGGTCTCCAAATTCTTTCCTCAAATTTCTGCATTGCAAAAGCATATTTTGTTCACTCCTATGACTAAACAAATAAAAAACTGCTAGTGAACAAATGTCCAAAAGCAGTCTCAACAGCCGGCAATAAAACCGGATATAATTAAATTAAATAGATATCAATTAACTATGGGACATATGTTCCTTAGCGAAAGCGGTTGGGCACAACAAGAAAACATACATATAAAGAATGTTTCCATCCTACCTCTCATTAAAATACTGAGAGTCTGCATCAACCGCATATTAAATTTATCCGGCTAAGGAACAATTCCTCATCTTCTTCTCCTTTTACAAAAACAAATTAATAAATAGAATCAGAACCAAGCAATTATATAAAAACCCTTCCTGCTTCTTCAGCCTTTAAACAAGCTGTGGGAGTTTACTCTCTTAAGCAGGGTTTCCCCGTCTTTAAGCCTGCGGATTTGGGCGCCAAGCCCGGAGAGCTTGTTTTCAATCTTCTCATAACCCCTGTCCACATAATGTATGTTTTCAACCTCGGTTGCACCTTCAGCTATAAGCCCGGCAATAATGAGTGCAGCGCCGGCCCTCAAATCAGTGGCTGTTACCAGTGTGCCTGAAAGTTTCTCTACTCCCTCAATTATTGCTATTCTGTCTTCGACCTTAATGTTGGCACCCATTCTTCGAAGCTCTTCAGCGTGGCGGAAACGATGATCAAACAGACTTTCATTTATAACACTTGTGCCCTTGGCTATGCTGCACAGAACGGATATGGGCTGCTGCAGATCTGTTGGGAAGCCGGGATAAGGCAGGGTTTTGATATTTACCCTTCTCAGCCTGTCTGTGCCCCTGACCCTGACATAGTCATCACCCTCTATAACCTGTGCTCCCATTTCCAGAAGCTTTGCGGTAATGGATTCCAGATGCTTAGGGATAACGTCTTCTACTATAACGTCTCCGCGGGTGGCGGCTGCGGCCATCATAAAAGTACCTGCCTCAATCTGATCAGGAATAATGGTGTATTCACAGCCGTTCATTCTTTCCACGCCTTTGATACGGATGACATCGGTTCCGGCGCCTTTTACATTTGCGCCCATGGAATTCAAAAAGTTGGCCACATCGACCACATGAGGCTCTTTGGCTGCGTTGACAATAGTTGTAGTGCCTTCTGCCCTAACCGCAGTAAGCATAATATTTATGGTAGCACCTACGCTGACCAGGTCCAGATAGATCTCATTGCCGATCAGCTTTTTAGCTTCAGCTTTTACTATACCGTGTTCTATTTTAACGTCTGCGCCTAAGGCCCGGAAACCTTTAATATGCTGGTCTATAGGCCTGGCTCCGATATCACAGCCCCCTGGGAGCGGTATTTCTGCCTTGCCGAATTTTCCAAGCAGTACACCAAGTAAGTAATAAGAAGCACGCAATCGCTTTACCATATCGAAGGGAGCCTTATAATCCCTTAATGATGTACCGTCAATTTGGGCAACTCCTCGATTACTTAATTTTACCTTAGCTCCAACTTCTTCCAGTATATTGGATAAACAAATAACATCATCTATGTATGGAAGATTATCGATGATGCACGGTTCATCTGCCAGTAATGCTGCAGGCATAATTGCAACTGCTGCATTTTTTGCTCCTCCTATGGTTACTCTGCCTGTCAGCGGTTTCCCGCCTATTATATGAAATCTTTCCAAAAGTACCGCCCCAGTCTGCAGACCAGGGGCTTCACCTCCTGAATTCTTTTGTTAGGGTCTATCTATTATTAAAAAATACTTAAGATTGCTTTCAGATTTTATTATGCTGGATGAATTCATTATAACATGGGTTCTTTACATTTGCATTAAGAAACTTTACATTCATTAGGAAAATTTGCTGAATTTTTGCTTTTTTCCAGTTAAAAGCATCAGCCTGCAGCTGGCACTGCAGGCTGGTATTGGCAAATAGAAATTAAGGAAGATATTTAAGCGGGTTTTTCGGATTATCATTTACCCGAACCTCGAAGTGCAGATGAGGCCCGGTGCTGTTGCCGGTACTGCCCATATACCCTATAACTTGTCCTTTTGAAACCTTCTGGCCTGATTTTACCTTAATGCTGCTCATATGGGCATAGAGTGTGGAAAGGCCTCCGCCGTGACTGATCTTTACCATTCTTCCATAACCGCCCTGCCGCCCTGCAAAAGTAACTGTTCCTGAATCAGCGGCATAGATGGGTGTGCCCTTGGAATTGGCTATGTCAATCCCTTTATGCAGCCGGCCCCAGCGCCTGCCGAAGCGGGAGGTAATTCTTCCTTTTGTAGGCCATGCCAGCCTTCCGCTTCCCCTGGAGCTGGAAGCCACCAAAGCTTTTGTCCCCTTGGCTATTATCTTATTGACAGGTTTCTTGATAACTTCTTCTGATATAACTTCCCTTTCCTTTTCCACGCCGTTGACTTTCTTAATTAAGACTTCAACTTTTTTAAGCCCTTTTTCTCCTTCCTGTATAATCTTGGACTGGTTGGTATACATGGAGCTGTCATTCTTTGTTTCTGTTTCGTAGGCTATGGATTCTTCATACTCTGTTACCTGGGTGGTAACTACATTTAACAGCATCTTAGGATAGGATAAACGTAAAGTCTGACCGGCACGCAGTTTCTTTGGATTCCTTTCAGGATTCATTGCCATTAATTCGTCCAGGTCTATTTTATACTTTCTTGATATATCCCAGAGAGTGTCATTTTCTTGTATTGTATATTCCTCAATTGTTTCCTGGGCCTCTTTAATCTTTTCTTTTAATTCATCTACACTTTTCACTTCAGCAAAAGGAACAGAAACCGGTTCAATTTTTACCTCTTCCTGAAAGTATGCATCCTCAAGGGAAGAACCTTCTTCCAGAAATTGAGATTTTACATGATTCAGCAGCTCATGTGCTTCCTCTTCAAGCTTTACCACACCGATTAATTCATCATCAGCATATATGGAATATGCTTTAACAAGAACTTCTGTATATTCCTTAAATGATTTTTCCAGGCTTGCTTTTGTGGAAAGCTGCTCCGGCTTGATGGATACAGTTTCAAATGTCATGCTGCTTACTGTTGAAATGTCCATATTGTAGAGCGAGGCCTTGTCGCTTAAAACTTCATCCATCACAGCCCGGGCAGATATGGGATCGCATACATACCCTACTTCCTTTCCGTCCAATAGAACCCTGTTGGCTGTAATGGTTTCGTCAGCCATTATCATAGCAGCCTCTTCTGCTGCAAATACCTCCATGTTCCCAATCATTCCGGTAACCAGAAAAACTGCCAGCAGTAAAACAGTCAGCTGCTTAATGCTGGTTTGGCAAACTGGCAGCTCCCTGCATTTTGAAACAAGTTTCTTCCACGCTTCTATGATTTGTTTCTTTCTCTGCAGCAGCTTTTCAGACCCTTTTTCAATCAGATTCTTCCATCTGGGATGCTGGAAATAATTCATAATTAACTCCTCTTGTCTTTAGCTTATGTATTTTACTTTTTTTTCTATATTTTATGTGTTTTTTACGTAAAATATTACAAAAATGTTACGATTTTATGTATTCGACATAGAATTCAAAAGTCCTTCTTTAATAAATAATTAATTTTATAATTTTTTAGTCATATTAGCTTAATATATTAGTTCGTCATAAAGCCATCTGTCAAAAAACTCATCCCAGTTATCATTGCTTATCTTATTAAAGGCATTGATTAAATCCGATTTCTTAACATTTTTAAAAATAAATTCCTGGAAGTACCTCTGCAGCCCCTTAAAAAACAATTCATCCCCAAGTTCTTCCCTTAAGGAGTGAAACAACATGGCTCCCTTTCCATAGACCAACAGATCATAAATCCTCCAATCGGAAAATTCATAGACAGGACGGTGGATGGTCTCATCAATGCCATTAGAAAAATCATTTGCTGCATCCCGATATATATCCAGGAGAAGGGAAAGCATTCGGTACTTCCCCTTTCCCATAATGCTCTCATACATTTCTTTTTCCTTGTCCGGTCCGTAACGCTGTCCATAATACAGTATGGTGGAATATTCCGTCAAGCCTTCATCAATCCAGGCATCTTGAATCTGATTGCTTCCCACAAGGCCGTACCACCATTGATGAGCTGTTTCATGAACGGCAATCAGTTCCAGATAGCTGCTGTCATCTTCATATAAGCTGTGATCCAGCATAATCAGATTTGGATATTCCATCCCTCCTATATAAAAATCTGATTCCACAACATCAAACCTGGAGTAAGGGTATTCACCAAAAATATCATTAAAAATTGCAAGGGATTCTGCCGCATAATCCAGGGCCTTCTCCCCTGACTCAGGGGTATAATAATAGGAAGTAACCGTTGTCCTCCCTGCTTTTCTGGTTACAGTCTGAAAGGTATTCCCCGCCATCCAGGCAAAATCCCGTACAGCCGGGGCATATATTTCCCAAAGGGAAAAGTCCCCTTTTTCTTTTTTGCTTACGTGCTCTCCGGTGGCTGCAATAGTATAATCAGCCGGAGCATAAATACTGACCCGATAATTTGCGGCATCGCTGTAAAAAGGGTCTCCAACAGCATAGTAGGGGTCAAGATTCCAGCCCTTCTCATCATATACACAGGCAATAGGATACCAGTTGACTATCTTATACATATTGTCTCCATAGCCAAAACGTCCTAAGCAATTGGGCAGCTGAACCGTATACTCCATTTCAATGTTTAAGGCATCTCCGGTATTTAAGTCCTCATTAAGAATAATCATCAGTATATTATCGCTGTATCCGTCGATAATATACTCAACTTCCTTTCCGGCTGCCAAAACCTTATGCAGATTCAGATAACCGGGAGAAAAACCATTGGGATAGGCCCTTACCATATCCGATTTTTCAAAGACAGGCTTATTTTCATATTTATAAGCGTTGGGATAGAGATGGAAATAAAGATGAGTAAGAGATTTTCCGGTTTTGTTTATGTAATTTACCCTCTGGCTGCATATCAGCCTTTTGGCATCCGGGTCGAATTCCACTTCTATATCATATTTATTAAGCCCCTTGCTTGCCTGCAGAAGCTCAGGAGCAGTCTGCAGCGGTAAAGGAATTGATGAAAAAAACCCGGACGCTTTGGACAAAAACAGACTTGCCGCAAGCAGCAAAACAGCTGCTAAGGATATTAACAGTATTTTATTCCTTGTCTTCAAATGAACACTTCCTTGCATATTATTTTTACTTCATTAATATGCAGGGAGTATTTCATCTATTATCGGATAAATTTGGAGTTATTCATCCTGTATGATTCTAATTATTTAAATTACACATCATTACATATACATATAAACCATGAACTAGTTCAGCTCTGATATTAATTCTCTGTGTTCCTGACTTCCAAATATTTTAACTGCTTCTTCAAATGAATAAGAGGGTATGTCTTTAAGCTTTTCCTTTGCCCTGATGATTCTAAGCAAGGTTTCATCAATCCGGTCTATAGATATCCTGCCTGACTCCACCCCTTCTTTTAAAGCCCCAAGCACATCCAATTGAATCTCTAAAGTATGGCCGACAGCAAATATGTCTACTCCTGCCAGAAATGAAGATATGACAGCTTCTTTTCTTTCCTCTCCCTGGGGATATCCCAGCATTTCAATATCATCTGTAACAATCAAACCTTCATATCCCATGCGCCCTCTCAGCCGTTCTGTAAGAAAGACTTCTGACATGCTGGCAGGCAGGCCTGTGGGATCAATTTCAGGATATGCCAGGTGCCCGACCATAATCATATCGACCCCGGCATCTATCATGGCCTGAAAAGGAACTGCATCCTTTTCTAACCATTGTTCAAGGGTCATATGAATAAGGGGCATATTTTTATGAGAATCCGTTTTTGTTCCCCCGTGTCCCGGGAAATGTTTTGCACAACCCTGAATTCCGGTTTCCTTCAGCCCCTCGAAAAAAGCCGTGCCATGCTGCGCAACCATCTCAGGTGTATCTCCGTAGCTTCTCCTTAGCATAAACTTGTATTCCGGATTATCCACAATATCAACCACCGGTGCAAAATCCAGGTTTGCACCTGCAGCCGCCATTTCCCTTCCAAGAATCAGGCCGGTCTCCCGGGTCAGATCCGTATCGTTCAAACTTCCTACTGCTCTGGCATCAGGTATGGGCGTCTTCCCCTCCGGCAGCCGTGAAACCGTACCTCCCTCTTCGTCCAGTGCTATCCAAAGGGGCAGGGTATTTTCTTCATTATATGCCTTCAGTTGATTCGTGATTTGATACAGCTGTTCAAAGGTATCAAAGTTTCGGCTGAATAATACAATACCCCCACCTTGTATTCCTTAATCAGCTTCTCGGCTTGCCGATCGCTTGGGTATCCCACTATAAGCAGCTGACCGAGCTTTTCCTCCAGGGTCATTGAATCTATGATTTTAATGTACTGTTCATCTTCTGATGAAACGGGTGTTTCTGACGGGACAGGTGCCGAATCTGAACCGCTGTCAGGCGGCAGGGTCTCAGCGCCTGAAGATTCCTCATCCAAAGGCGGTGTTTCAACCGGTGCCGATGTTTCAGCGGGTGCCGGTGATTTATCTTGTTCATCTTCCGGATTATCTATCCCCTTATTTTCCCCGCGAATATAACATGAAGAAAACAAAAGTATCAGGCATAAGAACACAGCTAAAACAGAATATTTTTTAAACAAGATAAAACGTCTCCTTCTTAATTCACTGTAACTGAACAGTTTTTTCCTGCCTACATTATACGTAAATAATATGTTTTTAACCATCAATTTTAAATATTTCAAGCAGGCGAATATTTATCAGAAAATAAAATAAAAGGCGGCGAATACAGGCTTTGTGAAGGCCCCGGAAACAGTTGCGGACGCGGCTGCCGCAGGCGTAAGCTCAGACGGGGGTCTGGAGACAATACGGAATAGCGGCGGAACTGAAGCTCCGCCGCATTTGTGCATCTTATAAACCAAGCAGCCATGTTGCCATCCGGAAATAAGCCAGTAATGCCAGTGCGTCCACAATGGTGGTAATCAGCGGGCCTGCCATAATGGCCGGATCAAGCCGGAGCTTTTTAGCTGCAATGGGCAGCAGGCTTCCTACTATTTTAGCTGTCACAACAGTGATAAACAGGCTTCCGCTGACGGTTAAGGCTATCAGTATACCCACTTTGTCTAAAAGGTAAATCCTTAAAAAATTAACCACTGACAGGGTCAGCCCTACAAGCAGGCCTACACGCAGCTCCTTCCACAACACCTTGGAAAAATCCCTCAGCCTGATCTCATCCAATGCCAGCCCGCGGATAATAAGGGTGGAGGACTGAGAGCCGGCATTTCCTGCTGAGTCCATCAACATGGGAATGAAGGTTGCCAAAATAACCACAGAAGAGAGCATATCATTATATTTTTTTATAATGTTTCCCGTAAATGTTGCCGAAATCATTAATATAAAAAGCCAAACAATTCTGTTACGGGCCAGCCTGAAAACGCTGGTTTTTAAATATTCCTCGTCAGAAGGCTCCATGGCGGCCATAACCTGAAAGTCTTCTGTGTTTTCCTGCTCGATGATATCCACCACGTCATCAACGGTGATAATACCCACAAGCCTGTTTTCCATATCCACCACCGGCATGGCCAGCAAACCGTATTTCCGGAACAGGTTGCCGACTTCTTCCCGGTCCATATGAGTGTGTACGGAAATGATGTTGGTTTCCATAATATCTTTAATAACAACATCTTTTTCGCTTACAACAAGCTTCCTAAGCGGTATAACACCCTCCAGCCTTCTGCTTTGATCCATTACATAGCAGATATCAATGGTTTCCTTATCAATTCCCACTCGTTTTATTTTGTCTAATGCCTGCCCTACAGTCATTTCCTTTTTAAGGTCTATATACTCAATGGTCATGATGCTTCCGGCAGAATACTCCGGATACTGCAGGAATTGATTAATTAGTTTTCTCCGATCTTCACTTACATGCCTAAGTATCTTTTTTACTACATTGGCCGGCATTTCTTCCAAAACATCAACGGTATCATCCATAAACAGGTTGTCGATAATATTTTTTATTTCCCTGTCAGTAATGGATTCAATAATATACTGCTGCTGTTCTTTGGAAAGGTAGGAAAACACTTCTACCGATAGTTCTTTGGGCAACAGACGAAAAACAATTAATGCAGCCTTTTCATCCAGCTCATCTAAAATAAGGGCTATGTCAACTACATTTAGCTTAACAATTTGTTCCCTTATTTTGGTAAACTCACCTTTTTCGATGCCCTGCTCAATAAATTCGATTACTTCATTCATGGTAAGCTCCTCCTTTCTCAGGAGCTTAAACCGCCGCCCAGTGGGACGGTTGCAGCTCCCTTATTCACTTGTATTATCTTTTTACTGCCCTCAGGCAAAGGTCCAGGATCCAAACCGTCACCACCTTTTCTCTTAAATGTTATTAATTAGGCACATACATATGTATTATACCCAATTTCAGATATGGTGTAAAAAGTTTTTATTATATATACCTTGTTTCTGCTATATGTTTAGTGCAAAAAAAGAAGGAGCAAGAAAAAAATTCCCTTGCTCCCCGTCGCTTTTTGCTGAAGCTGTTCGCACTACCTTATATGATGCATATTGCTTAGTCAGGAGTCAACCCGTACTTCTTCTCCCTTTTCAGCAGATTCATAAATCTTATCCATCAGCAGTGAGCTGAGTATTACATTGTCGATATTAGAGCGGATCTTTTTGCCTTCCTGTGAGCACTTGATAAAAGCATCGATTTCATCATAGAACATCTCTGCTTTCTGATAGGAAGGTGTAGTCTCATAGAGAACACCCTTATCAGAAGACCAGATTTTGAAGTTTCCGCCGTACTGAAGCCTGATGCCTGCCTTATCGCCTAAAAAGTCAATGAATGTACCGGGTTCATTGATATTTTGTGCCCAGGCTCCGTTCAGGGATATTGTGGGACCTTCGGTGCGAACCAGTCCGGTTACAAAATCTTCAACATCATAGGTGCCGCTGTAATCCGGAGGTCCGGCCCACATGCTTGTATATGCATAGTTCTTCATATCTCTGCCCAGTACACTATAGGCAGCTGCGCTTACAGTTTTAAGTGCAGGGCTTCCGATGCAGTACATAATAAGGTCCAGATAGTGAACTCCCCAGTCGATCAGAACGCCGCCGCCTGCCATTGACTTGGTAGTAAAAGGACCGCCCAGCCCGGGAATGGAACGATAGGCCCTGAAAGAACAATAGATGTGATATATATTTCCAAGTTCTCCGGCATCTATCAGTTCCTTTATTTTGTTAACAGCCGTATTAAAGCGGTTTACCACACCGATGTTAAGAATAACATTGTTTTCATCGGCTGCCTTTTTCATGGCCAAAGCCTCTTCATAATTCATGGCTGCAGGTTTTTCGCACAGTACATGTTTTCCGGCTTTCAGGCAGTCAATTGAGATGGGAGCATGCAGATAGTTGGGAACACATACGGATACAATGTCAACTTCGGGGTCCGCAATAGCTTCTCTGTAATCCGTTATTGCATATTCTCCGTTAAATTTTTCCTTAAAAGCCTGTGCCCGCTCGGGAATAATATCCACACAGTATTTTATTTCACTCAGTGGGTTTTTGAAATAAGCAGGCCCGTGAGCACTGTTGGCAATGGCACCATTGCCGATAACAGCAACTTTTACTTTTTTCATTAATAATCCCTCCTGTTATGATCCCTTGTCTTAAGCATGGATTTGTATGCTATTATATCACTTTCATTTTGCTTTTTGTCCACAAAGTAAAATTGATTGCTGATCTTTAAAGCTATTCTTGGAAATTAGGGAGGAAAGCACCCATTTTCTTTAGGCGGCGCTGCAGCTCCCTTACATCGAATCCCCGGATATGGGTATTCTGCTCTGCAGCAATGGCGGCTGCCATTCCTGCAGCCTGTCCGGTTATATAACAGCCGGGCATGACGCGAATGGAGGACTGAATGTAACGATCGCAGCTTACGCAGCGTCCGGATACCAAAACATTGTCAAGGCCTGCAGGTGTCAGTATCCTATAGGGAATTCCATAGTTCTCGCCTTTCTTGTACCTGTATGATTTATGCTCCTTCTCAAACTTGGAAAAACTTTCCTTGGATGAATCTGATGCGTGAATATCCACAGGGTATGCATAGCGTCCGATTTCATCATCAAAAACAGCCCTGTTCAGAAAATCATCCAGTACCATTACGTAATCCCCTATAATTCTTCGGGACTCACGTATGCCTAATAAAGAACCCGTTGCCACCAGCTCCATATTCTCATAGCCGTCCAGGTATTCTTTATAATATTTTTCATATTCCACCAGGGATTTGCGGCCCCAGATCAAGGCCTTAGTCAAAGAAACCTCATCAGTGGAATCAACGCCGAAGGTATGCCCGATGTTTCCCCCGCCAAGAGTATTGCCTACCCGCCACATTCCGGGCAGATGACGGTCTTCGTATGTGAACACCTTGTCTTTAAAAGCATCTTCAATACGGCGGGTGTCCGGTTTCTGAACCCTGTCCCAGTCAATGTTAGCCCAGAGGCTGCATAAGGTTCCTGCCATCATTCTTCCGTCGGCATCGCCTTTTTCATACTTCGCCCCTGCCCAGGCAGCCAGGTCACCGTCTCCCGTTCCGTCAATATAAATTTTGGCCTTTACTGCAAACATGCCGCTCTTTGCAGCGAAGACCACGTAATTCACCTTACCGTCTGCTGCATCCAATGCTACCATTTGAGTATGAAGGGCAAAGTCTACACCGGCATCCAGGAGCAGGTCATCGTACACCCTTTTTAAAGCCTCTGCCTTAATAGAAAGATTCCAACCTTCTATCTTGCCGCCGTATTCATGCATCTTATTCAATACTTCCTCGCCAACGCTGGCTGCCAGGAAATTTACGCCGTCGGAAAACAGCATAAATGCCGGAACCATTCCGGCAGTTCCCATTCCTCCCAAACAGGAATGAGCCTCAGCCAAAAATACCTTTTTGCCCTGCCTGGCAGCTGTCAGGGCTGCAGCTATTCCTGCCGGCCCTCCGCCGACTACCAGCACATCTACGTTATGGCGTACTTCAATTTCCCTTTGAAACATAATACAGGCCATATCATCATCCCCCTTTTCATTTTACAGTATCATAAAAAGACTCCTTACGGTTTTACAATTCACGTAAATGCATGCGAATATTTGTTTTAAGCCCTGCCGGCAGCAACGGCTTCTGCAAAGGATACTGCCGCCTGAGTAACTTTTTCAAAGTTGCCATCCTTAACCCAGGCGGGATTAACCATAGCGGTACCAATCCCCAGGGCATAGGCTCCTTTTCTCATAAACTCAGCTGCGTTTTCCAGGTTTACGCCGCCGACCGGCATAATTCTTACCTGGGGCAGGGGTCCCCTTATATCCTTTATATACTCAGGACCGAATACTCTTGCAGGAAATACCTTAACCAGCTGGGCTCCCGCCTCCCATGCCGTAAGAATTTCCGTTGGCGTAAGCACACCGGGAACTGCCAGTTTGCTGTAGCGGTTGCAGGTTTCTATTACCTTCAGGGAAAGGGTCGGGGAAAGTATAAAGTCAGCCCCCGCCCGAATTGCGGCAGCGGCATTTTCAGCATCCAGAACGGTGCCTGCACCAATAACCATTTTATCTCCACAAGCAGACTTCACTTCTTCTATCATCCGAAGGGCACCGGGAGTATTCATTGTAATTTCAACAGCACGGATCCCGCCCTGGTAGAGAGCTTTGGCAGTCGGTACAGCCGCCTTTTCTTCCACTCCCCTTATAATGGATACCAGTCCTAATTCACCTATTTTCTTTAAAATCATTTCTACCATTCAGTCACCACTCCATCCTCTGCGCGCCATACCGGATTTCTCCAGCGATGGCCCAGCTTTGCCATCTCTTTTACTTTTTCCTCGTTGACTTCGATTCCCAGCCCTGGTCCGGTAAGTTTTTTAACATATCCTTTTTCATATTCAAAGTTTCCTGGGTCTTTAAGGTAGTCCAAAAGGTCGGAGCCTTTATTGTAATGAATGCCCAGGCTTTGTTCCTGGATAAAGGCATTAGGGGTACAGAAATCCAGCTGGAAGCAGGCTGCCAGTGCAATGGGCCCCAGCGGACAGTGGGGGGCCACCGACACATCATAAGCCTCTGCCATGGCAGCAATTTTCCTGGTTTCCCAGATTCCGCCTGCATGGCTTACATCCGGCTGTATAATGTCAACCGCTCCATCTTCAAAAACCTTTTTAAAATCCCATCGGGTATACATACGCTCTCCGACAGCTATGGGAATAACTGTATGCATACGCAGTTCCTTCAGGGCCTCATTATTCTCCGGAAGCACCGGTTCTTCAATAAACATAGGCCTTAAGGGCTCCAACTCCTTAATCAGGATCCTGGCCATTGACTTATGTACTCGTCCATGAAAATCAATTCCCACATCTACCCCATAACCGATTTCATCACGGATGGCAGCCAGGCGTTCAACAGCCGCATCAATTTTTGAATAGGAGTCGATCCAGTTCATTTCATCTGTGCCGTTCATCTTTAAGGCTGTATAACCTGCTGCAATTTTCTCCCTGGCTTCAGCAACCACATTTGAAGGTTTATCCCCGCCGATCCAGCAGTATACCTTAAGCTTGTCGCGAACGGCCCCGCCCAGCAGTTCATAAACGGGAACTCCCAGCTTTTTGCCTTTAATATCCCAAAGGGCCTGTTCAATTCCCGATATTGCGCTTGTCAGGACCGGACCGCCCCGATAGAAACCGCCCCGGTACAGGGTTTGCCACAGATCCTCAATATTCCCGGCTTCTTTCCCTATAAGGTAATCGCTCATCTCCTCCACAGCGGTTTTGACCGTATCCGCCCTTCCTTCTACAACCGGTTCCCCCCAGCCTGTAATACCGTCGTCCGTAGTCACCTTCAGGAAAAGCCACCTGGGAGGAACTTTAAACAGCTCCATCTGTTTAATCTTCATGCCATACCCTCCTTCTTGAGAATCTTTTGCCTTTTAATGTATTCTATTAATTTGTCCGGAAAATCAATGGTCATGCCGTCTGCGCCGGCATCATACGCCTTTTTCATCAGGTCTTCGTCGGCAACGCCCCATGCCCGGACAAACAGCCCTTTTTCGTGTGCATATTCAACATCCTCTGCATTTAATGCAGCTGCCCGTGGGCATATTGCTTCCATTTTGTTCTCCAGACATATATGAACCGTTTCTTTTTTGCAGTCCGCTGCAAGATATCCGGTTGGAATTGCTTGATCCATTTTTTTAATTTGTTTAAGTGAATTCAGATTAAAGGAAGTGATCATAAAGTCTTCAGTTTCCAGATTTGCTGCTTTAATTTCGTCAAGTAACTGCTGTTCAATATTAACATCTTTAATTTCAAGGCTTAAGTGGACCCTGCCGCCGTAGCGGCACAGAAACTCATCCAGCCGCAGAATTCCTGCTCCTTTGTATTCCTTGGAAAACCATCCTCCGAAATCCGCCTTTTTAAGTTCTGCATATGAATAATCCTGGACTCTGCCTGTAAGATCAGACTTATTATCCAGGATATTGTCATGAAAGAGAACCAGGACTCCGTCCCTTGTTCTGCGAATATCGGTTTCCAGACCGTCAACACCCAGGTCCAGAGCTTTGTCAAAGGAAGGCACTGTATTTTCCGGAGCATAGGCACAAGCCCCTCTGTGCCCTATTACATAAAACTTCTTCTTCATCTTCACAAGCCTCCTCCCCCTTAACCCATAGATATGAATACCTGCTTTATTATATCAGTTCAGCCATATGTCTAGCAATTGCATATGTCCAACAATTCCTGTTTAATGCAGGCTCACAGCAAAAAAGCAAGGCAGCTTCATCAAGCATGTTTCAAAGGATACAGGCGTATTTTTTTAAGTTTTCCCGAGCATTTAATAAGCTGCTCTTTAGTAAAGGGTTTGCCATGGGAAGGATACACTTTCTCAAACTCCAGCCTCATCATTTTCTCCCATGAGGCCTTATATTCATCCAGATCTTCCATCCTGATGATAAAATGACTCCTGCCCGGTATGCCGTTCATGGCTGCATCACCGCAAAAGAGCACTTTATTATCGAACAAAAAGCCTATGGAATCTTTAGTATGACCGGGAAGAGGAACAAGCTTTGCAGAAAGGGCTTTTTCTATTTTTGGCAGCTCCTCTTTGGTTGCAAGAATATAACGATCGGAGGTATCCAGCGGCTGAAAACTATCTTTCTTCCTGCCAAACAGTTTCACCAGTTTATAAAGGATCCACGCCCATATGCTGCTGAAACCGCCCCCGAAGGAGCTTTCTCCTGCTTTAAGCCGCTCAGCTGATACAGGATGAAGAATTATCCTTGCCTCTGTCTTTTCCAGCAGTTGACTTAGGAAACCCACATGACCTTCATGAACATGGGTAATAAGCACATATGCAATGTCTGTAAGGGCAATACCCTTCTTTTTTAAAGCTTTTTCAAAGTACCTGAACTGCTTTCGGTATCCTGCATCAATCAGCAGAAAGCCTTTATCAAGCTCAATCAGGTAGATGTTGCTCAGCCTGTTGCCGGCATTAATCAGCCTATCCTCAACAGGCTTCCTCATAAGGAACATTCCGTAAACCTTTTCAGCTAAGTCTGCATCTGCTTTTCTTACCTTCTCAATGTATGAATCAAGGCCTTCAAATTCATCTATTATCTGACCCATAAGGATTGTTTCCATCTGGTTTCTGATGCGATGGGCACCGGTCAGGCTCTCTTCATCCTGAATGGTGCTGATCAGCCAAATGGTGTCCACCAGGCAGTCCAGAACTTCCTCTTCTGTGAAAGGCTTGTCCCAATGGCTTTCCCCGGCCTCATGTGTTCCTGTCTGCCACTCCTGATTATCCAGTGCCGCCTCAACAATTTCCTTTGACTGGCCTATGGCACAATTATGTCCTTCGCATGTGATGCAGTATTCCAGGCCCAGGCATATATTTCTTAAGTCTTCTTTCATATGCAGGTAATAATCATGAAGCAGTTTCGATTTGGCAATAAATTCGGACTGAATTCCCTCACGCCTTCTGCGGATTAATGTATTTACCATCCAAAACAGTATCAGGGCAAGCAGGGTAATAAAAGGAACCACAATATAGGCATTTAAAAACTCATCAGGCACAGTCTGGAAAAGCTTCTGAAGGCCGAAAAACATGAAAACAGAGGCTGCAAGTATTTTAATGCCCAGTTCCGGAATCTTGTCTCCTAATTTTATGCCTATAATTATTCCAAGTGCCCCTGTGGCTATCATACCTGAAACAGTTCCCGCCAGGACCATTAGCGGGTACCCGGCGTCCGCTGCCAGTGTTATTGCCGTCAACTGGGTTTTGTCGCCGAGTTCGCCTAAAAAGAAAGCGCAGGCAACCGTTGCTGCTGGCCCAAACTGCAGGCCCGGCTCTTTTTCTTCATCTTCCTCTTTCTCAGGTTTCAATGTCCAAAGAGCAAATCCAATAAAGGCGGCACCGGCTATCATCTGAATGGTGCTGATCGGGACCACTCTGGATAAATAGCTGCCCAAAACAACTGCCAGACCATGGTTTAAAAATGCTCCGATTCCTATACCGACAAGAACTTTTCTGACAGGGAAACGGGTAGCAAATGCCATTGCCAGAATCTGAGTCTTGTCCCCCATTTCCGCGACAAATATTAGTAAAAATGCCCTGATCAGCTCCTGGATCATATAAGTTCTCCTTCTTCATTTGTTAATAGATATTATTGGAATTTATTAAATAAAAAAACCTTTAGATTATCAGGCAGGTTCTGATAATCTAAAAGTCTCGCTAACTTTAATTAATACTAAAGCGGTAAGACCAGGATCACTCCAGCATGTTGATCTTACCTGGGTTTCCCACAGCTACTCCCTTTTAGAATTAATGCTATTTTATCAGGACGCTGATTTTCTGTCAATCCATGGCACCCTCCATAGTATTGTGATGCTGCCTGACCCTGCAGACAGCGATAATGCTTACTGACGGCTGAAAGTTTTATGCCGTAACTATCAGACAGGCATTTTTAATTAAGTATTTACTTAATGGTAATCGTATGATAGTATACCAATTAAGCAGTTGCTTAATTAAATCCATATGTTGGATCATAAAAAATAGTAAGGTGCATTACTATGGAAGAAATAAAAATGTTTAAGGCAATGGCAGATGAAACGCGGTATAAAATACTTCTTATGCTTCTTAGTCATAATTATTGCGTCAGGGCTTTGGCGCAAAATCTGGGCATCTCCGAATCAGCCGTATCCCAGCACTTAAAGGTCTTGCGGGATGCAGGTTTAATTGCCGGAGAAAAAAGAAGCTACTTCATGCACTATAAAGTAGACAGAACCGCCCTTAAAAGTCTTGTATCAAAGCTGGAAGCACTATCACAAACAATACCCGAATCGTGCGGCAGATGGAAAGAGGGGAGCCGAAATTCACATGGAAATTGTAAATGTAAAAAATCTTAAAAAGCTGTATGGGGATTTTCTTGCTGTAGATAACATCTCATTCCATATCAACAAGGGGGAAATTTTTGGATTTCTGGGACCCAACGGAGCCGGAAAGACCTCCACAATTAATATGCTGACCGGTCTGTCCAGGCCTTCCGGCGGCGAAATCCATATAAACAGTATCGACGCTGTGAGGGACATAAAAAAGGTTCAGCGCATCATCGGCATAGTACCTGATGAAAGCAATTTATACGGCGAAATGAACGGGTTCGACAACCTTTGTTTTTGCGCTGCTCTTTACGGAATGGAAAAAAAAGAGCGGGAAAAAAAGGCGAAAGAATTGCTGAACCTGTTTAATTTAACCGAGGCCGGAAACCGCCCTTTCAGGGCATACTCAAAAGGGATGAAACGCAAACTTACCATTGCAGCCGGCATTATACATAACCCTAAAATTCTCTTCCTGGATGAACCCACCACAGGGATCGATGTTGAAAGCGCCAGGCATATAAGAAAACTGATACTCGACTTAAAAGACAAGGGTACAACAATATTTCTGACAACTCATTATTTGGAGGAAGCCCAGCGCATCTGTGACAGAATTGCCCTTATTGTAAAGGGCAGGATTGTAAAAATCGGAACTGTAAATGAACTTATGGAAAGCACAATGCAGGGACATATTGTTCAGCTGACTTATCAGGGCAGAATGGAAACAGTCCAAAAAGAGCTGAAAGAGCATTTCCCGGGCTGCACTATTAAGATATTAAGCAATGACAGCAGTCAGCTGATCAATAAAGAACCTGTTCCCCTGTTTCCTCTTCTGCAGCTGCTTCATAATAAAGGAGTATCGGTGTACGAAGCAAAAGAGATTAAACCGACATTGGAAGATGTATTTGTTGAAATAACAGGCCTGGAAACTGACAGAGCAAACAAGTAAAAGGAAAGGACGGGCATGCATAAATGAAAACACTGACTGCCTTCTGGAATATACTTATAAAAGATATACGGAATTATTACCTGAAGCCGCCGAATATCAGCTGGGGCATCATCTTCCCTTTATCCTGGACCCTGATGCAGATTATCCGTTCAACTGAAAACATTGATATAATTCAGCTGCTGCCCGGTTTAATGGCAATGAGCATTCTTTTTGGAACTACCTCCATGCTGGCAGTTACCATCACATTTGAAAGAAGAGGACGTTCCTTCGACAGGCTGCTGCTGGCTCCCGTCAGCTTAAGCATACTTGTTCTGGCCAAAATATCCGGAGCTGTCCTGTTCGGCTGTCTGAACGCCTTTGTTCCTGTAATTTTTGCATCTTTTTTTGTAAGTCTGGGAGGAATCAACTGGGGAATCCTATTTACAGCAGTTTTTTTAATCGCTCTTACCTCTACTTTAATAGGTTTACTGATTGCTGTTTCAGCAAAGGAAGTATTCGAAGCACAAACCCTTTCAAATTTCTTCCGTTTCCCCATGCTGTTCCTGTGCGGCCTCTTCCTGCCCATTCAGCAGCTGCCGGCAGCATTAAGGCCCATATCCTTCTGCCTGCCCTTAACCTACGGCACTGATCTGCTTAAGGGAACAATCACAGGCAGTTCCATTATGCACTCAGCATTCAGCATACTTATGCTCCTGGCCTTTGCAGCCGGCTTGTTTTTGATAAGCCGTAGGAGCATTCAGAAAAAATGGATACTTTAAAAGGATATTTTAATAGCAGGCTTCTTCTTATTTGCCGCTCAGCATGCTGAGGTTTATAATATCATTTTTTACATTAAGCAGTATATTCTTTATAAGTGTATAGTTTTTAAGGGAAACGGAATCGGAACTTATATGTCCTTCCACCTGTCCCAGGATATGCTGAAACATTTCTTTCACCTCATTAAGTTCTTCCAGCATTTCCTGAATGCGTTCCTGACTCAGCTCGCCTTCAATCGCAGGTTTTCTCGGGGAAGTGCGTATACACTCAACTTCACCTTTGCCTTTGATCTCATAAACCTGATTATACTCAGGTATGATGCAGTCAATACCCAATTGCTCTTCCACTTCCCGGGCAAAATCGATCTTAGACTCTCCTTCACCGTGCACAATAAACAGCTTGCACGGTTTTTCCTTAAAACCTCTAAGCCAGTTAAGGAGTCCGTTTTTGTCGGCATGTCCGGAGAAGCCCTCAACGCTGTATACCTCCGCGTTCACATAAATTTCTTCCCCAAAAATCTTGACCTTTTTGGCACCATCCCGAATTCTTCGGCCCAGGGTGCCTTCCGCCTGATAACCGACAAAAACAATGCTGCTGTTTCGCTTCCACAGGTTATGCTTAAGGTGGTGTTTAATTCTGCCCGCCTCGCACATGCCGCTTGAGGAAATAATTATCTTAGGCTCATCAGAAAAATTAAGCTTTTTGGATTCCTCAACATCCTGTACAAAGTGAAGGTTGGAAAAGTCAAGGGGATTGTCCCCCCGCCTTATATATCCCCTGGCTTCTTCATCAAATACCCCAGCATTCCGGTAAAATACCTCGGTGGCTTTTACTGCCAGAGGGCTGTCCACATAGACCGGTACTGTCCTCAAAAGATTAGTTTTTGTTCCGAAATCGCTTAAATGGGAATCATAGTATTTATTCAGTTCATAAATAATCTCCTGTGTACGGCCGACAGCAAAACTTGGAATGACAACGGTTCCTCCCCTGAGCACCGTTTTCAGTATTATTTTTATAAGGGTTTCGTCCCTTTTTTTCACATCTTCATGCAATCGGTTGCCATAAGTGGCTTCCATAATAACATAGTCTGCACTGTCAATTATGGCGGGGTCATTCAAAATAGGCCTTTCCTTAGTGCCCAGGTCGCCGGAGTATACTGCCTTAATAACTTCGCTGCCGTCATTAAACCACATTTCAATAATGGAAGAACCAAGAACATGGCCCGCATCATTAAAACGAACCGTTATATGGTCGTCAATAGGGATTATCTGTCCATATAATACGGGATTGAAGTACTTAAGGCTCTTGTTTGCGTCTTCCTTAGTATAAAGGGGCTCCACAGGAGGCCTGCCCGCCCTTTTGGCCTTCCGGCTTGCCCATTCAGCCTCCATTTCCTGGATGTGAGCACTGTCCAAGAGCATAATTTCGCACAAATCATAAGTTGCCTTTGAACAGTAAATTGTGCCCCGGAAGCCTTTCTTGACCAGCAAAGGAATTCTGCCGCTGTGATCAATGTGACTGTGACTTAACAGCAGATAGTTAATCGAAGCCGGATCAAAATCAAATTCCTGATAGTTCAGATCCTCATCCCGCCCTTGGAACAAGCCGCAGTCCAGCATGAGTTTTTTATCCCTAAATTCTATTATATGACAGGAACCGGTTACGCCGTTTACAGCGCCTATAAAGCGTATATTCAAATAATCACCCGCTCTCACCACAGTTTTTTACTGTTAAACTCTTTCAATAATGCTTTCTCGGTTTTCTTTTTGGTTAACAAGGCAACCAAATCTTTATGTGCCTCTTCTTTATCTTCATACTCATTTAATATCTTGCAAACCATATATCTTTTATTCGATGTTGTATGTATTACATAGCCTTTTTTATATCGATCTCCAACTAACAATTCCCATAAATCGCCTAAAGACATGTGCCATATCCTGGATCTGAACATTTTGCTGCACCTTCCGAAAAAATTGCTCACATTCTGCCTTCATCCAAAAGTTGTATTATCTAATATACTTCTACTTCTTAACAGAAAAACCTTTATAATTCTTATTTAACATTTTAATATGTTAATTATAAGGAGGACTTATTTACTAAATGAAGAATATATGCAGCAAGGTTCCATATAAGGAGTATGCTTTATGGAAGACAAGATAAGAATAGCAGCGTTTAAGTGGCTTGAAGAACAAACCATGTTTGATGATATTATTTCACGGGATGTTTTAACTAAAGGCTTTTATTATGACGGTCATCGAATTACCTTAATAGGTCCGCAGGGTATATGGAAGCCAAAGTTGTTTTCTGTACCTTTATCTATAACAACTTCACCAAACAGTCCATATAATGATGTCATGTCAGAAGATGGTTTCTTAAGATATAAATATAGAGGAACAGATCCATATCATCGAGACAATGTCGGTCTGAGATCAGCTATGCTAAACAGGATACCTCTTATATATTTTTACGGTATTGTTCCGGGAAAATACTTGGCAGTTTGGCCTGTCTATATAATTAAAGATGATCCGGCCAATTTATCGTTTACAGTAGCCGTTGATGATAAGAAAGCATTAGAAAGCAGTACAGGCCTGAGTATACAAATTTTTGAGGAGTCAGCCTACTATAGACGCCAGTATATTTCATCTACAGTAAAAACCAGGATGCATCATGCAAAATTCATCATGCAGCATTTGACCGCCAGATTATTGGCGTGAGTCCCGAATATAAAATAATTGTAAGAGAAGATGTCCTTAAAGAAAGTGATGGTCCTATGCTGAAACACGGGATACAAGAACTTCATAATAAAATGCTTCTTCTGCCGTCCAACAGCAAGAATTGGCCGGATCAGGGAAGATTGGAAAAGAGATTTTCCTTATTCAAAAATTTAGCAATATAAAAACCCACTAATCTTGATGATTAGCGGGTTTCCTTCTGGAGCTGGTGATGGGACTCGAACCCGCAACCTGCTGATTACAAGTCAGCTGCTCTGCCAGTTG
>ERZ773359.461-NODE-461-length-58175-cov-750.694047_pt1 | contig 58175 bp, 58 predicted proteins | sample MGYA00374955_ERZ773359 | MGnify/ENA primary metagenome ERZ773359 (study PRJEB29098, sample SAMN04486028) | biogas fermenter metagenome | study: EMG produced TPA metagenomics assembly of the Biogas fermentation microbial communities from Germany - Plant 4 DNA1... | reverse complement strand
ATTAGAAAGTATGGCCAATGCTAAAATGAGGTTGGCCCCCACCATCTTCATTAAAGCCATAATCCAGCCTTAACTGCCCGATGGGAGTATTCATTCTAAGACCAGCACCGATGGAATATCTAAGATCTCCCAGGTCAATACTTTCTTCTTTTTCCCAGACATTTCCGGCATCAGCAAAAACCACAGCAGTAAAATTATCAGCAATAGGAAGGCGGTATTCCAGATTTAAGAGGAGGAGAGAATCACCATAAAAGGCTCCATACTCATAACCCCTCAGGCTCTGGGAACCACCCAGGGTGTATTTCTCCAGTTGAGGCAGCTCACCTTCTCCCTTGCCTACCTTTAAGCGTAAAGCCCAGGCATGGTTGCTCTTAAATCCTGGATAAAACCTTCTCATATCCATATTATACTTAACAAAATTCTCAGTTCCTCCCAGGAAATTTCCAGCATATTCTATAGAAAATATATCTATTGCTCCACCAGTAGGATTAAAGGGGTGATTAGTAGTATCTCTATCTACCTGAAAAGTTAAACTGCGCAGTGCCTTTTTTTCTATCTCCTTATCTGCCAGCCACTCCCTTTCTGTATCTTCTGCTTTAAAGGTTATTTGACCATCCCATTCATTGATTAGATTATGGCCTAAAAGGAGGTTACCACCTCGCCGGTTTAAACTATATTCTCTATCTTCTAGTTTTCCCGTTGAAGTCCGGTCATAAAGGCCGATACCAAAGGAAGTCCTGGTACCCAGCAACCAGGGTTCATAAAAATTAATTGAGTAATTGGTTACACCCCCAAACTGCCATTGGAAGCCCAGGGTCTGGCCATTACCCAGCAGGTTCCTTTCCTGGATATCAATATAACCTAACCAACCATCCTTGGTACTATAGGTAACCCCTACTGACAGTAGGCCGGTTTTGGCTTCTGCTACCTCAATGATGATATTAGCAGTATTCTCCAGGATACTAACCCTTTCCAGTTGTGGGTTAAACTCGGCAAAGAGATTCAACCTGACCAGGTTCTGGAAGGAATTCTGCAGGACATTCATATTTAATACATCCCCAGGTTTAAATTCCAATTGCCGCAGGATAACAAAATCTTTGGTTTTCTCATTCCCCTTCAGGATAATATCATTAATATAACCTTCATTAAACCTGACTGTAAGTATACCATCATCTGAAATATGCAAATCAGTTAACATGGCCAGGATATAGCCGGCCTCCTGATATGCCTGCTCTATCTCTCTTCTGCCTTGCAAAAGGGTATTATGATTCAATACTTCACCTTTTTGGACTCCCAATAAAGATAAAATCTCTTCTTCGGAAAAAGACTCTACTCCTTCTATCAGTATATCCTTTATGACAGGATATTCAACAAGCTCAAAAATAGCCTTTAAACCACCCAGGTAAACCTCAAAAGAAACACTGGCATCCTGAAAATAACCTAGATCATAGATCCTTTGTAAATCTGCCTTTATTACCTCTTCATCCAGAGGTTTCCCTATTTCTGTCTCCAGGAGAGTCAGGATCTCTTCAGTACTAACCCGCTGGTTTCCCTCCAGCTCCAGGGCAGTTATTATATGGAAACCTTCATTTGCCAGTACCACACTATTGATTAGTAGAATAAGAAACAAAGAAACTAAAAATATCCTCCCTGCCTTTTTCAATCTCTAACGCCTCCCATATTATTTTCTTCCATTAAATTAATATTAATCCATTCTGGATTTCTTTCTCTCCACCCCTCATAATTTTCTCCCTGTAACCAATTCCCATAAATCAGCTTTAATTCTGTCCCTTCTTTCCTGGCCAGAATATTATCCCGATAACTGGAAAAACCAAGGGCAAAAAGCAAGATAATTACCAATAAGAAGGGAATAAATCCTTTTTTGAACCAGAAAGCCCCTGGAAGTGGCTTTTTACGGGAAAAATAACTGTCCTCCCAGGCCTTGCGTACTTCTGCTTCAGCCAGTGACAGGTAGACCTCTCCTTCCACTATACTGCCTCTTTGAATCCTTTCTTCCGCCCTTGCTAACCAATCCCGGGCAAAGGCAATATGCTTGAGCACTCTTTTCACACTAAGTTTCTCACCTCTTCCCTTTACCCTGACCCTCTTCTTCACATCTCCTCTATTTAATATCTACAGGAGCAGTGAAAAAGTGACTCCTGTAAAAGCGGCTATTTCAATGATATTTGGCCTTTAATTCTGTTTATAAGGCAGATAAGCCTCAATTTTACTATTTTGCTCCTTTTATCAACCTTCTTTTATCAACTTAGCCAGTTTGCCCCGGATACGCCTGATGGCTTTTTTCTGTAATCTATATAAATAGGAAAGACTGATACCCAACTCCCGGGCCAGAAGACTGGCGTTTTTGTCAGCCAGATAAATCCCCTCAATAATAGCCCTTTCCTTAAGGGGTATTTCCTCCAGCACAGCTTTAACCCGATCAAACAAACACCTTAATTCTACTTCCCTTTCCAGATAATCATGGGAAACCTGTTTGATCTCCAGTAAAGGCCTGATTCCTTCCTGCAAATAATCCAGAATCCGGCCCCGTATATGGTAGCTGGCAAAAGTGGCAAATTTAACACCCCGTTCCGGATCATAGGAATCCACTGCCTTAATCAGGCCAAGATTAGCCTCCTGAATCAGGTCCATCAGCACTTCCTCTCTACCGGCATATTGCCTTACTATTTTATAGACAAGGGGCTGATAGGCTTTAATCAATTCCTGCCGGGCTTCCAGAGACTCTTCTTTTTTATACAGCTCCCATAATTCCTGCTCTTCTGCCGGATTCAGGAGCCTGAATTTACAGATCTCTTTAAAATATAAATCCATAACCATGACCTTCCTAATCTAAAACTCAAATTTTGTTTCTAAACTAAAGGAATATTCACCTTCACCCTGCCAACTACCTTCCAGAATCATATTTTCATCAAGGAAATATTGTAATTTTAATTCCTTGCCATAATCACCGTAGGGGAGCCTCTCTTCATTACCGATTATATTTACATATTCCAGATAAAGCCGGTCATTAAGCCTTTTTCCAAGATAAAGGGAAAGCTGGTTGGCCCAGAGCCAGTTATAGGTATCTAATTCAAACCTATCCAGCTCAAAAACCTTCCGCAGGCTTTCCTGTACATCAGTAATAAAATCTAATTGAATCTGGTTATGGAGCCAGCGGAAAAACTCCCTGTAAACTACATCCCCCAGGTTACCAGAAACAAATTCCCCCAAACCACCCTTACTGGTCAAAATAGTCAGGATCTCCTCTTCACTCAAGGGGGGAGCAGAGGTAAAGGTAGCAATCATATTATTGGCTTTTCCATTTAACTGGACATTGATTCTGGCACCACCGACATTTGTCCAGGCATTTATATTCACCTGGGGAATATATCTGTCCTTTTCTACAAAGGATTGTTCAAATTTAGCCCTCCCATTTTGCAGGAAAAACTTATTATTATAAAAATCAAAGGTCCCCTGACTACTATAGAGTTCACCAAGGAGAGCCAGTTGGCCACTGGTATTCTGGACCTTTAGCTGGCCTTCCTGGATCAAAACATTGATATTATTATTAAGCAAATAGACATCCTCTCCAGGATAGAGTACCAGGTCATATTTCCAGTTACCTATCCCTCCCATTACTGGCCATTCAAAGGGTAAACCTACATTTAAATTATGGGTCAGGAGTTCTGCTTCGATCATAGGTTCCCTGAAGGGGCCTCTTAATAAGCCTGTAAGATCAAAATATCCCTCTACAGAACCATGGGCAAAAGGCAGATTCTGTCCCTTTAATATTAAGTCCAGATTATTGTCCCTGGCAAAGGGATTGATAATACCTTCTATTTCTACCTGCCCATTGCCGTAGTTTCCTTTTATCTTTTTCAGGCTAATATCTTCTCCCTGAAAATGCACAAAACCATTTAAATGTCTAAAATTTTCCGGTAAACGCAGGTCCAGTTCTCCCTCTTCAAGATATAAAAGCCCCTTTATCTCTAAATCTGATCCGGTAAGGGCCAGATCCAGTTCAAGGTCACCTGTTAGAAGGCCGGCCATATAAGGGAAAGATGAGTCCAATACAGAAAGCAATTCCAGAGGGAAACTTTGTAATTCCATATTGGCCCTGGCCCTTCCCCCTTCTCTTAGATCAATTATACCTGCCAATTGCAGGGTTTGTCCCCTGGAAATATTTAATAATTGCTGGATAGACAGCAGGCCTCCCTCCTTGACCTCCAGGCTGCCCTCAATACCCTCTATCTCCATTCCTTCAATTAAGATATTCTCCAGGCAGGTATTCAGGAAGGCCTGAATATTATTCAGGTCTCCCTTCAGATCTCCTTCCAGGGCCAGTTGGCCCCTTATGCTTGCATCAATATATTTCTCCAGAAACTTATCTATAACTATCTCCTCACCCAGAACGTGGATATCCAGGTCAGGAAAAAGGTTGCCCCTGAAGAATATCCTGCTATCCTCTTTCTCCAGGTTGATCAATTGAAAATCCAGCCAGGCTGTTAAATCTTCTAAATTTCCCCTGAGGTATCCATCACCACTGATATAATAATCTGCCAGGAAAGCTTCTTCCAGAGCAGGAGGCAGTTCCAGAAAGAACAGATCAGAAATCCGGCCATGGTCTGTATTGGCACTGAGTTCCAGATAAGGTTCCAGTAGAAAATCCTTAATCTTTCCTCTAAGCCTGTATTCCTGGTCACCATTTTGCCAGACAATATTCTCCAGGGCAAGATCCCCGGCATAATAATAAAAACTACCCTGGACCAGGCCCAGAGCTTCCCTCTGGTAGCTCAAACTGTGAATATCCAGGCTCCCGGAAAGAGCCGGTTCCAGGAAAGAACCGCTGAGCCTTCCCTCTATATTTATTTTCCCTTCCAGGTTTTCCTTCAAAGGCTTACCAAATAAATCTGTCAGGGACAAATCCTCCAGCTTATAATCCAGGGCAAACCTGTCTCCAGAGATAATACCTCCAGCCCACATGTTGGCTTCAGCCTGCTTCAGCAGAAACTCTTCCAGTAAAAATTTATCTCTCTCTTTCTTTAACTTAAAGGCCAGCTGATCAATAAAAAGCTCCTGATTACTAATATAAAGACTGGTATTCCGGGATTTCCCCTGAATCATTATTTCCGCCTGTTCCAGGGGCCCCTTAATAGTCAAAACTGTTTCCAGGCTGCCATTTAAGGGAAGCCGGCCCAATTCTCCTCCGGCCAGATTCAAAATAGTTTTTAGATCCAGGCCAATAGAAGAAATACTGGCATCGATAAGGGGTTTGCCAGACAAGAGGTCTATCCTGGCCATACCCTGAATAAGATTGTCACTATAATTAAGGGCTATCTCCTCCAGGCAGATTTCTCCCTGGCTGTAATTTAAGCTTGCTGCCAGATTATCATAATGTATTCCATAGATTGAACCTTCTTCACTATAGAGAGATAAAGCTACTATAGGTGATAGGATGGTCCCCTTCACTGAACCATTAAGCCTGAGCTTTCCCTTCAAATCCGGATCAGGCTCAATTTTCAACCCGGATTCATTCATCAGGCCAGCCAGATTCAGGGAATCACCAGCAAAGTTCAGGTTTAAATCCCCATCCCTAAGCAGGCCCAGTTCTCCACTAAAGGCCAATTTACCCCACTGGCCCAATAATTCCCCTTCCTGCAAGAGCAGCCTCTGGCCAGTTAAATAAAAATTGCTGTTTATATGATTAAAATTATAGTCTGCAAAAGATAAAGATAAGCCTGGCTCCACTAATTCCAGTTTGCCGGAAGCCAGTAGATTTTCAAAGGCCAGGCCATGGCCAAGGAAATTAACCATAATATTCAGTTTCCCTCCTATTGCCAGCCCAGGTATAGGCAAGAGGGGAGTACTGCCACTGGCCCCTAAATCCTGCAAGAGGGCAAGATCCAGGTAATGTCCTTCCAGATTAAAACTATAATTATCATTTCTATTATAAATACCGTTTATGCTTAATTGTCCCGTATCTCCCAGGATAAAATTGAGTTTATCCAGATAGAGATTACCCTGATTATAACGTGCTTTTCCTACCAGGTTTTCCAGCTTAATATTATTAATACTACCTTCAGCCATGGATAAATCGAGATTTATAGCCATATTGGCAGGAAATCCAGCCAGGGAAATATCCAGGGCTACCATACCATCAAGGGATAGATACTCTGGCCAAAAATCAATTTCCTTTAGCTGAAATTGATTGGACTTTAAATTAGCAAAGACTTCCATCTCCTCGCCAAAGAGATCATCAACCCGCCCACTTAATTTAAGGGGATTCCCATTCAGGAAAAACTCGATTCCCTCTGTATAAAGTACCCCTCCGGTGGAATCAAAGCTGAGGGTGCCAGAAAGATTTTCCAGGTTTAGCCTTTCCTCTCTTCCCTCCTGCCAAAAAGAAAACTCCCCCCGGGTATCTTTGAAAACAAAGCTGCTATTATAACTTTCCACCAGGTCCTTATTGCCAGAGACAAAGAGTAGTGGCTTCACATCCCCCTCCAGCTTGTCTATAGCAAGGGGCAGAAGAGCAAAATCCAGCCCTCCTGGATAGGGAGCCAGGTCAGTAAGGGCAAGATAATCACTCTCCAGGACAGCCTGCCATTGCCCACTGGCCAGGGAAAAGGTCAAGTCCAGATTATCTAGCTCCAGATCTTCCAGCTGGAATTGCTGCCAGACTAATCTATCAAGGAGCAAATTAGCGGCTAATTTAATCTGGCAATCTTCAGGACCAGAGCTTTTTACCAGTAAATCAATATCCTCCAGTGTAAATTGATTCTGCCAGTCTATAAAAGTTAATTGACCATCATTAACCCTGAATTGGCAGGCTGGTAATAGGGGCAGCCTGTCAATAAAGGCAAAGATATCAAAATCTCCCTCCCCCAGGTCCTTATTATTAGCTATCTCTATCAAGGGGCTTTCCAGGTTAATATAATTCAAGGCAATGGCAAAATTCCCATCACTAATAAAACTAAAAAGATTGTAGTATATATTTAGCTCAGGGGTGGAGATAGAGAAGTTTTGCTCTAATGAATTTATTTGTACATCTTTTAAAGTAATCTGGTTTACAGGCCAGAAGATAAAGCTACCTACCTCTAGCTCTATTTGATAATTCTTCTCCAGATAGGCAAAGATCTCTTCCTCCAGATTATAAAATAAACCACGAATATTATAAATAAAAATAGAGGCCAGAATTACAAACATAAGTAATACAATTAAAAATAAATGTTTATATCTCATCTCCTCACCTCCCTGCCACAAGTTCATAATATTATATTTAACTGGCTTAATCAAGTTTCTTATCATGTATTTAATGGAAAAATACCCTGACAGAAACTCCTTCCATCAGGGCATTCCTATAAGAATACTTTAGCTTTTTAAGACTTACACACTGCCAGGAGCAGTATTTTCTGTCACTTCTTCAATATTAAAATCGATTACAAGATTACCTTCCAGAACATAATCAGTAGCATGGATTTCTTTTATCTCCCGGTATGAATTTTGCTCCCTGATCTTTCTATCTGAATCAGGCCTTTTTTCCTCTTTTTCTTCTGTTTCAATTACATCATCCCCAGGGCTATTCTCTCTGGCCTGTCTTTCTTCCTGATTCTCTCCTTCTTCTTCTGTTTCTTCAATTTCCTGTTCAGGAACATAATAAGCAGGATAAACCTGCAGAATCAATTCATTATTCCTGGGCCTAGCCAGGTAATCCTTAAGGATTGATTCTAAGTCTTTATAGCCTTCAACAATAGCCTGTTTGGCCTCTGCCAATTCATAATCCTCATCAGGCAGAGCCTGGTAAGAAATCCCGGTAAGCCCTCCATCAATCACCAGGCTAGCATTGCCAGGATTAATATCATCTGGCAGTTTAAAGGCAATATTCTGGACAACCGGGTCAGAACGGTAAGGTAACAAAGTAACCTCTATCTCCAGGGTATCCCCTGCCTTAATTTTTTCATTTAAAATCCTGGCTTCCTGAATCAAGGCAACATTATCCAGATTACTGATCTCCACATCCACTTTAATATCTATTAACTCTACCTTCTTAAAAGGATTGATATTGATGATATTCATCAATTCATATAGTTCATATAAGGCTGTAGCAGCAATATCAGATCTGCTATAAAAAACATTTTCCCTCTCCAGGCCAAGCTCAGGCAAACCCTTTCCTGTAATCTTTAGCTTAACCCGGGCAGTACCCTTACCTACTCTATCCAGGGTAGAATCTATAGCCTGTAAAGAAACATTGGTAATCAGGGATGTCAAATAATCCTCATCTTTGACCAGCTGAACATTTACAATTTCAGATTTATCCCGCTCCTGGTCCTTGACCTTGACCGATAAGGGAATTATTCTAGAAACCTTCTGCAGGGTTCCGGCCAGGCCTGCATTGCGGTCAACAGTAACTGAACCAATCAGCTCATCAGTTGGAGACCCTAATTTAAAAGGGCTGGAAATGCTGGGGATAATAGCATTAATATAGGCCCGGCTTAATAAATAATCCACCTCTCCCTTATTGGTAAAAGAATGCCCCAGGGCCAGTATATTTCCACCCTCCATATAGGTTAAGGTACCAATAGCGGCTATATTTACATCCCCTCTAACCAGTTGAACAGCTACCGCACTTCCTTCCTCCAGGGCTTCCTCTGTGTCAGTTCTGGCACCTAAACCTCCACCCTGGAGAACCTGAAAGCCCAGGTTTTCAAATACCTTCCTGGTTCTCTGAAAGGCCCTGCCCTGCATCCCACTGATATATAAGGGAGTATTTAAAGGAAAACCCCGGAATCCTTTTTCACCAGTTTGGCCAGTGGATTCCAGGAGGGCCAGCATATCTTCAATAGGTGTAATCAGGCCAAAACGGTGGTCACTTAAGGACCAGCTATAGGCAATAGCCCCGATTAATTTGCCATCAATATAAACAGGGCTGCCACTCATCCCGGAGGCTATACCACCTATTTCCTCGATTTTTTCTCCATAAGCCCTAAACAAAATCAGGCCAGTATTTAAATCCCCCTGAATTATATCTATTATCTTAACGGGAAATTCCTCTACCTTATAACCCTGGAAAACCGTCCTGGCAACTCCTTCCATGTCTGGCTTGATTTCATTAAGTTTCATTATTGCTTTTCCCTTTGCTGCTATAGATAATACTAGAACTAAGGCTAGAACATATATAAATAATCTCCTATTAGCTTTCAAAATACCAAATCCTTTCTAAATTTTAACGTTTGTAACCAAGACCGTCATATGTTATCAGGGAATCAGTCAATTTATCCATTTCTTCCAGTGCATGTCCAGTACCCCTGGCCACACAGGTAAGAGGATCATCAGCCAGAAAGACAGGTATGTCTGTCTCCTTACTCAATAAGGTGGTCATGCCACTCAATAAAGAGCCTCCTCCGGTCATAATAATTCCTCGATCCATTATGTCAGCAGATAACTCTGGGGGAGTTTGTTCCAGTACACTTCTTACTGCATCAAGGATAGCATTAATTGGTTCCGAAAAGGCCTCCACTGTCTCTCTTGAAGTCATGACCAGATTTTTCGGCAAACCGGAAATAACACTCCTACCCCTTACTTCATACTCCTTATCTTCTTCCACATAGGCAGCACCTATATTGACCTTAATCTCTTCAGCTGTTTTTTCTCCTATTATCAAATTATATTTATCCCGGATATAACGGATCAGGGCATTATCAAAACGATCCCCGCCAATCCGTAAAGATTTGCTAACAACAATTCCTCCCAGGGATATTACTGCAATCTCTGTGGTTCCACCACCTATATCTATAATCATACTACCACTGGGATCAGCTATAGGTAGACCAGCACCAATTGCTGCAGCAAGAGGCTCTTCTATCAAAGAAGCATGACGGGCTCCAATCTGTATGGCGGATTCCAGGACAGCCCTTTTTTCCACACCGGTTATACCTACTGGCACACAGACCATCACTGAAGGTTTAAAGAGGTGTCTTTTCCGGATAGCCGTACTGATAAAATGTTTCAACATAATCTCAGTTACCTCAAAATCAGCAATAACCCCTTCCTTCATTGGCCTGATGGCCACTATATTTCCAGGAGTTCTTCCCAACATTCTTCTGGCTTCTGTTCCTACAGCTACTGGTTTATTGGTATTGGTATCGATTGCTACAACTGACGGCTCCTGCAGGATAATCCCTTTTCCCTCTTCAAAAACAATTACATTGGCAGTACCAAGGTCGATTCCGATTCTTTTCGATAGAGCAAACATCTGACTATTTCCCCCTTATTAGCTGACTATTATTATATATATTCTCTATTAGGTTTTTTTCTCCTGCAATTTATTTTTAATTCCTCCTGTTCAAAAACTACTGGCGTTTTTTTAGCTTTTTATACTTTTTCCTCGTTGCCTCTCCTCCCCTGATATGTCTCTCGGCCTTATTAAATTCAAGTACTTGCTTAACCCTTTTGGCCAGCTCCGGGTCCACCTTCAACAAACGCTCAGTGACATCCTTATGTATGGTACTCTTACTCACCCCATAGACCTTTGCTGTCTGGCGAACTGTGGCTTTTGTCTCATAAATATAATTTGCGACCTCTTTCACCCGTTCCTGTATATAGTCCTTCAATCTGATTCCCCCCACATAGAAACCAATACTAATTAATGTATATGCAGCCCTTTGGGGGAAATATACCACAGAAAAAAATCCGGTACTTTCATACCGGAGGATAAAAGATAATTAGGACTTATCTATCAAAATATGATAAAGGATCAAGAGCCCCTTCTGTATTCTTTAAAGAAAAGTAAAGAACCGGTTCAAAGGTCATCCCGCTCTCCCCTATCCGGCCAATTTCCTGCCCTTTAGCAACCTGGCTGCCAGGGGAAACTGTTGCCCTCTCCAGATGGCCATACTCTGTCAACCAGCCATTCTCATGTTCGATAACCACCATTATTCCCCTATAGGCATCCTCTTCCACTAATACTACCTTACCTGCTGCTGCTGCCATCACTATATCACCGGTATTTCCTGCAAACCCAACTCCCTCCTGGTAGCGCCAATCCTCCAGTACCGGATTATAATACCAGCCTGCAGTCTGGACCAGTTCTCCAGAAACTGGCCTAATTAATTCCAACCCCTGCTCTCTATTATCATAGGTACTGACAGGCCGCAGGGCTTCAGTTACCACCCCTGTTATCTCCTCTTCCCCAATCTCCCTGGCCGGCTCTGCCAGATCTTCTTCACTAATATTGATAAATTCATTGCTATCAAGAATATCATTTAAAGCAGGATAATTTAAGCTAAAATTACCAGGTCTGGCCTGATTATTATCTCCAGCACCCTCCTCTTTTTCATAATTGAAATGGATCAGGGGGTTTTCTGGACTGAACTCCTCCCCCTTGCCCTCCTGCACATTCCTATAGAAGAAGAAGCCCCCGGTCAGGAGAACCAGTAATAAAACCAGAGAAAGGATATTGCGCAAGGCCCCCTTCTTCCTTAACCCTTCTCCCAGATCCTTTAATTGTAATTTTATTTTATCCCGGTCCAGTTTAAAACGAAAGCTTTTTTTATCCATAAAAATATCCACCTCCTGTCCTTATTTTTGCCAGAAGGTGGATAATATATACATTTCCTAATATATTTTTATTTTTCTAATTTCTATACCCTGGTAATAATATTCTAAAATCTCCTGATAATTATAGCCCTCTCCGGCCAAACCATTGGCCCCATCCTGGCTAAGTCCTACCCCATGGCCCTTGCCATAACAGGTAAAAACATAAGAGCCAGCCTCTAAAGATGTCTGGAATTTTGTCGAGGGCAAAGCCAGGATCTCCCTTACTTCTCTGCCGCTATAAAGCCTTTCCCCCACCCGTATCTCCAAGACCCTTCCACTGGGACTGGTTTTTTCAATCTTTAAGAGGGGGTCTCCTTTTCCTTCAATTTTAAATATCCTCTTTAATTCCTCCAGGCTATAGGAGTAACTACTGTAATAAGCCCTGGTATTTTCCTGGTCATGGGGACTCTCTATGCTTTTTAAATAAGGCAGGTCCCAGCCCCAGACATATACCGCAGCCTCTGTTCTTCCTCCAGCATTGGCATGGTAAACTGCATCAATTAAGTTTCCATTATAAAGCATAACCTCTCCTTTAGTGGCTTCAACGGCTTTATTTATCCTGTACCAGTTGTAAAAATAGGAGAAAAAACCCCATTTTTCCTTCATACCAGCTTCTGACAGATAAGCCTGGCAATCTGTATAATCAGTGGACAGTTCTGCCCCAGGGTATTTCCGGCTCCCCTGGCCCCCATAGCGGGGTAATTGTTTCAAGGCATAGGTCCTGGCTGCCACTGCCTGGGCCTTTAAGGCCTCCATGTGATATAAGGCAGGCATTTCGGCTGCCAGTACTCCCCGTAAATATTCCTCCAGCTCCATATTTACTATCTGGCCTCTGTAATGGTCATATACTTTCAGGACCAGGGCCTGCTCTTCCTGCCGGAAGAAATCCCCTACCAGCAAGACAGGTAAAAGAATCAGGATTAAAAAAATAAAGATAAAAAAAATAAGAGCTTTAGGCCACAAAATAAAACAACTCCCTCAATAATAATCATAATAAATCTTATGACTATTACCTTAGGAGTAGAACTAACCAATAAGCTATCTATTATACCTGTAATTAAATACTTACTACCCTTTTACCTTTCTGATCTTGGCCCCAATGGAAGATAATTTACAACCAATATCTTCATAACCCCGCTCTATATGATAAATATCCCTGATTTCTGTATCTCCTTTGGCTACAAGCCCGGCCAGAATCAGAGCAGCTCCTGCCCGCAAATCAGTAGCAGTAACCTCAGCACCAGTCAGCTTGCTGGGTTTAATCAGGGCACTATGGCCATCTATTTTAATATTGGCACCCATTCTATTCAATTCATCAACATGCATAAAGCGGTTTTCCCAGACTGTTTCTATAACAAGGCTGGTACCATCAGCCTGGGTTAGTAAAACCATCATCTGGGACTGCAGATCAGTAGGAAAACCCGGGTAAGGTAAAGTCTTTATATCTACAGCCTTTAAATGTCCATTACCCTTGACATAAACTCCGTCAATTTCTTCTTTAATCTCTACACCCATTTCCTTTAATTTAGCAATTAACGGTTTCACATGTTCAACCAGGACATTCCTGACAAATACTTCACCCCTGGTTACTGCTGCTGCCATCATATAGGTTCCTGCCTCTATGCGGTCAGGAATAATCCTATATTCTGCTCCCTGCAGGGATTCTACCCCTTCTATTTTGATAATATCTGTACCTACTCCTTTGATACTGGCACCCATAACAGTGAGGAAATTAGCCAGGTCTACAATTTCCGGTTCCCGGGCAGCATTTTCAATTATTGTAGTACCCTCAGCAAGGGTGGCACTTAACATAATATTAATTGTTGCCCCTACACTTGGGTAGTCCAGATAAATCCTATTCCCAATTAATTTTTCCGCCCTCACTTCAACAATACCATGATCTATGCTGACTTCAGCACCGAGAGCTTTAAAGCCTTTTAAGTGTAAATCTATGGGACGGTTCCCTATATTGCAACCACCTGGCAAACTACTGCGGGCCCAGCCTTTTTTACCCAGTAACCCCCCCAATAAATAATAGGAGCCCCGGAGTTTCCTGGCCAGATCATGGTCTGCTTCCGGTTTTTCCAGGCCTGAAGGGTCTATAATAATTTCATTGCCATTTTCCTCTACCTTACAGCCCATCCGGCGGATTATTTCACAGATATGGTTTACATCTCTAAGGACAGGTATATCCAATAATCTACTGGGACTATCCGCCATCACAGCAGCAGCTATAATCGGTAGAGCCGAGTTTTTGGCACCACTAACACAAATCTCACCCTTTAAAGGGGTACCTCCAGTAATAATAAATTTACCCACTTTTATAAGCCCCTTCCATAAATCTTCCTGAAATAGGAATACACCTATATTATATGCACCTATTTATAATTCGTGAAAAAATGCAAATCTCCTTTATATCGAAAAGCCTATTTTTCATTTTCTTTACAGAGACATTTAATCCCCAGCATCCTGTCTACAAAACTAAGTCTGCGATAATTATTTAACTCCTCCGGGGCCTTCTCCGTCAACTCCTGCCAACATTGCTCACAAAGTCTAGCACCAGGATTCTCAATAATTGTATCAGAAATCCCCTTTTCTTTCAACCGTTCTTTTCTTGACAAAACTTTCCTTTCCTCAACCTCTACTGCCTGATCACTGACAACTACCAGGCCAACATCACCTACAAAGTCGGGGGAATCAACCCTTTTATACTGCAAACCATTTTCCAGGGCTGTTTTGATATAATCATTGGCTGCACTTAGTTCAATTTTCCGGTCTACAATAAGGGTTCTGGCGGCAGGGTGCTTGATGGCAGCAAGAATTTCCGGATAAATACCCTTCTCCAGGACCTGCTTCCGGGTCAAATAGCGGATTACCCTTTCTTCATATTCTCCCAAATAGTGGTTACGTTCCATGCGTTTTAATTCTTTTTTCCCATAAATACCCTGCAGAAGGGCTTCCTCCAATTTACTTCTTTTCTCCCCCATATTAATCACCTTTAATGTATATTATTTCCATTGTATCCTCTTTGATACAAAAAAGTAAAAGCCCTGCTATTAGGGCTTCTTATTTTGCCTGATGAGACCTAGTCCTTATTGGCATCAGCAGCCTTTAGGCGTGCCAGAGCTCTTTCCAGGGCTGCTCTGGCCCGTACATAATCAAAATGAGCTGACTGGCTGTCTTTACCATTTAATCTTTTTTCAGCCCTTTCTTTTGCCCTTCTGGCCCGCTCTACATCAATTTCATCAGGTAATTCTGCTGTCCGCACAACAACATTAATATTGTCTGGAGTAACCTCCATAAAACCTTCACTGATTGGGATAACCAGTCTTTCCTCCCCTTTTCTCAGCTCCAATAGGCCGATTTTCAAGGCAGTAACCAGGGGAGCATGTCCAGGTAAAATCCCTATCTGCCCATCTATAGCCGGTGCTTTTAGATATTCAATTTCACCACTATATTTCTTCCCTGCCGGAGTAACAATCTCCAGTTTGATGGTGGAAGACATTTCTATTCACCTTCCCTGATAGCCCTGGCCTTTGCAACAGCATCATCTATTGTTCCCACCATGTAAAAGGCCTCTTCAGGAAGGTCATCATGTCTGCCATCCAATATCTCCTTAAAGCCCCGAATGGTTTCCTCTATAGGTACATATGCCCCGGCTTGACCAGTAAACTGTTCTGCTACATGGAAAGGCTGGGAAAGAAATCTTTCAATACGCCTTGCCCTGTTTACAACCAATTTATCTTCATCAGAAAGCTCATCCATACCCAGAATAGCTATAATATCCTGTAAATCCTTATACCTCTGTAAGATTTCCTGTACCCTACGGGCTACATTATAGTGGTCCTCCCCAACAATAACTGGATCCAGAATCCGGGAACTGGAATCCAGTGGGTCTACTGCAGGGTAAATCCCCTTTTCCGCAATCTGCCTGGAAAGAACAGTAGTGGCATCCAGGTGGGCAAAGGTAGTTGCCGGTGCCGGGTCTGTCAGGTCATCAGCGGGAACATATACAGCCTGAACAGAGGTAATGGAACCCCTTTTGGTAGAGGTAATTCTCTCCTGTAAAGCCCCCACATCTGTAGCCAGAGTCGGTTGATAACCCACGGCAGAAGGCATTCTTCCCAGAAGGGCAGAAACCTCAGAACCAGCCTGAATAAAACGGAAAATATTATCAATAAAGAGGAGAACATCCTGTCCCAACTCATCCCTAAAATATTCGGCCATGGTCAAACCACTAAGGGCAGCCCTCATTCTTGCTCCAGGGGGTTCATTCATCTGGCCAAAAACCATGGCTACTTTATCCAGTACCCCTGATTCCTTCATTTCCAGCCAGAGGTCATTACCCTCTCTACTTCTTTCTCCAACTCCGGCAAAGACAGAATAACCACCATGCTCTATGGCTATATTATTAATTAATTCCTGAATAAGCACAGTTTTACCAACCCCGGCACCACCAAAAAGTCCAACCTTACCCCCCCGGGCATAAGGTGCCAGGAGGTCAATAACCTTGATTCCAGTCTCAAAAACTTCACTGGCAGGACTTAATTCCTCATAACCAGGTGCTGGCCTGTGAATAGGTAGGCGTTTGGCAGCCTTGATCTCTTCCTTTTTATCAATTGCTTCCCCCAGAACATTAAAAACCCTGCCCAGTACCTCTTCACCAACAGGAACAGTAATAGGTGAACCTGTATCAAGGACCTTCATTCCACGCACAAGGCCATCTGTTGAATCCATAGCCACACATCTGACCCGGTTTTCACCAATTTGTTGCATAACTTCAACCAGCAAATCCATCTGCCTGGCCCCAGTATCTTCTCTTGAAGCTGTTTTTTCTCCGACAATCTTCAGAGCATTATATATTTTAGGGAGATTTCCAGAAGGAAATTCAACATCTACTACAGGCCCGATAACCTGTATAACTTTACCCATATTTGCTTCCTGAGTCACTATCCTTCCTCCTTTTCTTCTATTTCAAGGCTTCGGCTCCTCCTACTATTTCGGCAATTTCTGTAGTAATAGCCGACTGTCTAGCCCGATTATAGAGCAGGGTTAATTCCCCGATTAATTCCTCTGCATTTTCTGTTGCTGAATCCATGGCAGTCATCACTGCCCCAAATTCACTGGCTTTAGACTCCAGGAGAGCAGCATACAGAATATTATTAATATAAGCTGGTAAAAGAACATCAAATACCTGGTCAGCTGAAGGCTCATATAGATAATCCAGTTTTTTATTCTCTTCTAGTCCGGAACCCTCCAGAGCTGTCAGGGGCAATAAAGGGATCATCCGGGCTGTCTGGCTAATGGCCGAATTAAAATGAGTATAAACAAGGGAAATCCTGTCTACTATCCTTTCTTTGAATAAAGAAATCAACTCATCTCCTATCCTCTTGGAAAACCAATAATCGGGATAATCAGGAATATTTATATATTCAGAGATAATATTATAGTCTCTCTTTTTAAAATAGTCCCTGGCATTACGGCCAATAGTAATCAGGGAAATCTCTTCATCTGGTTTAAAAGAAGCTTTGGCTTTTTCGATTATATTGACATTATAGGAACCACACAGGCCCCGGTCAGAATTTATGATCAGATATAAATGTCTCTTGCCCCCACTATCCAGGAAGAGGGGATGTTCTGTATAGTCTTTGGTATAACGGGAGACCTTGTAAATAACTTCCCTGTTTTTATTGAAAAAAGGCCGGGCCTTTTCTACCATTTCCTGGGACTTTCTCAGTCTGGCTGCTGCCACCATTTTCATGGCTTTAGTAATTTTCTGGGTGTTCCTGACACTGTTAATGCGCCGCTTAATATCACGCATTGATTCCATTATTCCTCACCCGCTTCTCCCGCTCCCGTTTCTTCTGCACCTATTTCTGACTCTATGGCTTCTTCCCCTTCTTCTGGCTCAGGGATAACATTTTCTCCAAGGGGATTCACTGTACTAATATTAAAGATCCCCTTAAATTCCCTGATAACCTGAACCAATTTTTCTTCGCATTCCTCACTCAGGTTAGCTTCACTTCTAATTTCCTCTCCTAATTCCGGATAATTGGCATGGATATAAGCCAGAAACTCTTTTTCAAAACGGGCAATATTATCAACAGGTATATCATCCAGGTGACCCCTGGTGGCAGTATAAATTATTAAAACCTGATCTTCAACATTCATGGGTGAATACTGGGGCTGTTTCAATACCTCCACTATTCTCTCACCACGGTTCAGCCGTCTCTGGGTTGCCTGGTCCAGATCAGAGCCAAATTGGGCAAAGGCCTCTAATTCCCGGTACTGGGATAAATCCAGCCGTAATGTACCGGCAACCTTTTTCATGGCTTTGGTCTGGGCTGCTCCCCCAACCCGGGAAACAGAAATACCAACATTGACAGCTGGCCTGATACCGGCAAAGAACAATTCACCCTCCAGGTAAATCTGGCCATCAGTAATAGATATAACATTGGTAGGAATATAAGCTGATATATCCCCGGCCTGGGTTTCAATAATCGGTAAAGCAGTTAAGGAACCTCCCCCAATCTCATCACTTAACCTGGCAGCCCTTTCCAGCAAACGGGAGTGGAGATAAAAAACATCACCAGGATAGGCTTCCCGTCCAGGCGGCCGCCTTAACAATAGGGAAAGGGTACGATAGGCCACAGCATGTTTGGAAAGATCATCATAAATAACCAGTACATCCCGGTTCTGCTCATACATGAAATACTCACCAATGGCACAACCAGCATAAGGAGCAATATACTGTAAAGATGCCGGTTGGCTGGCAGTCGCTGATACTATAATAGTATAATCAAGGGCATTATGCTGGGCCAGGCGTTCCGCTATCTCAGCCACTGTAGAAGCCTTCTGGCCAATGGCCACATAAATACAGATCACATCTTGCCCCTTCTGATTTATAATTGTATCAATAGCAATAGCCGTCTTACCGGTCTGCCTGTCACCTATAATCAGTTCCCTCTGGCCCCTGCCAATGGGAATCATGGAGTCTATAGCCTTAATCCCCGTCTGTAGGGGAGTATCTACAGGCTGCCTATCTACAATCCCTGGCGCAGTTGATTCAATGGGACGGGTAGATTCTGTTTTTATAACACCCTTACCATCCAGGGGTTGACCCAGGGGATTGACAACTCTGCCCAACAGGGCTTCCCCTACCGGAACTTCCACCACCCGGCCGGTTTTCTTTACAATATCTCCCTCTTTAACCAGGGTTTCATCACCCAGAAGAACACAGCCTACATTATCCTCTTCCAGGTTAAGGGCCATACCGTAAACATTATTGGGAAACTCCAATAGTTCACCGGACATAACATCATCCAGGCCAAAGACATGGGCAATTTCATCACCAACAGTCAGAACTGTACCTACACCAACTGTCTCTATCTCTGACTCATAATTTTTTATTTGTTCCTTAATTATAGAACTTATCTCTTCTGGTCTAAGATTCATTTCACTACACCCCTAACTTACTGGAATTTGTACTATCTGGTTTCTCAAAGACTCTAGATCCTTTCTGATACTTCCATCAATGAGCCGATCACCAATTTTTATGATTAAACCACCGATAATTTCTGGATCTACCTGCTCCTTGATCCGTATCTTGCTTCCAGAAAGGGTTTTTAATTTTTCTTCCAGTTTAACCCTTAATTCCTCGGGAAGACTGATAGCAGAAAGGACCTCTACTTCCAGTATATTTTCCTCTTTATCTAATAAAGCCAGATAAGCCTTATAAATATCCTGGAGAAAAAATTCCCGTCTCCGATCAATTATAAGTTTCAAAAAATTTAAAAGCTCCCTGGATAAATTTGCAGAGAAGACCTTCTCCAGCAGGAGTTTTTTATCTTCTCTCTTGACCCGGGGATGAAAAAACAACTTCTTGAAATCCAGGTATTCTTCCATTATCTGAATAAAACTACCTAATTCATCACGATATATAAATAATTTATCCCCTTCTTTGCCCAATTCAAATAAAGCAAGACTATATCTTTTAGCAATCTCACTTTGCCTCACTATAACTCACCTAATTTCCCTCTATCCAGGCTATTGATATATTTTTCAATAATTTTAAGTTGTTGTTCTTTCTGTAGCTGTTCCTGTAAGTATTTTCCGGCAACCAGTAAGGAAATAGCGGCTACTTCCTCCTTCAATTGCCTCCTGGCCTCTTCCCTGGCCAGCTCGATTTCTTCCAGATTCTTTTCCCTAATTCGACTGGCCTCTTCTTTGGCAGCCTTGATTATCTCCCTGGCCCTTTCCTTACCCCTTTCTTCAGCCATTTCAATTATTTCCTGGGCTCTTTCTCTGGCCTTTCCTATTTCAGCCTCGTATTTCTCTTTTAATTCCAGGGCTTCTGCCCTGCTGTCTTCAGCAGCCTTCAAATCTCCCGCTATCTTTGCAGAACGTTTATCAAGTATCTCAAGAAGGGGTTGATATAGGTATCTTTTTAATAAGTACACCAGGACCAGGAAGTTAATCACATTCCAGAATAATGTCCAATTTATATTGATCATTCCATTCACCTCCCGGAAGGAAAGCTGTTTTTATCCATTAATTACATTATGTAAAATAATAGTCCAGAATCTTAATAGAGGGGTTAAGGGTTTCCCCCCTACCCCTCATATTTTTAAGCTCTAAAGATCAGGATAAGAGCAATGATAAATGAATAGATACCGGTTGTTTCAGCAACGGCCTGGCCCAACAGCATGGTGGCAGTAATGTCAGCTCTGGCTTCAGGCTGCCTGCCGACAGCTTCAACACCCTTACCGGCTGCATAACCCTGTCCGATACCGGGACCGAAACCGGCAATCATACCAATTCCTGCTCCAAGATAAGCTCCAGCTTTAATAATTGCATCAAAAAGCTCAGGACTCAAGTTCATCTATACCTTCCTCCTTTCCCAATTGGTTATTCTGTAATCCTGTTTAATTAAAAAGTTAATCAGAAATAGCTACTGATATATATGAAATTGCTATCATACCAAAGATTAGAACCTGAACTAATCCCATAAACAGGTCAAACCAGAAATGTAACGGAATCGGAATTAACCAGGGAGCAAACTGATAAAGCAGCGATATTACAATACCACCGCCAATTACATTACCGAAAAGACGGAAAGAATGAGAGATAGGCTTGGCCAATTCCCCGAGAACATTCATGGGAAACATGAGGAAGATGGGCTCAAAAAAACCCTTTATATAAACTCCTACCCCATTTTTCTTTATGGCCAGATATTGGCTGTAGAAAAAAACCATCAGGGCCATTGCAAGGGCAGCATTGATATCACCGGCCGGGTTGACCAGTCCAGGAATTATCCCTAATATCATAGCTATCCCTACAAACATAAAGATTGTCCCGATAAAGGGAAGAAATTTCCTTCCGGCTCCTGGCATCATAGATTCAATCTGCTCTACAATAAATGTCAATAAAATCTCTGTCCCGGCCTGCAGCCGGCCAGGCACAATTTTTAATCTGCGTTTCACTAAAGCGGCAAATATTATCAATAATATTACTGCTAACCAGGATACCAGGAGGGTATCAGTAATAGGTAAGTTTTCATTTCCTAAAAAATAAGCCAATACTTTCGGGCCTGGTTGCAATTTAATCCCTTCCTTCCTCAAGAGAACTTATTGTATTTGTCCATTTCTCCTTCACATAATAAAGGGCTGCTGAACCAAAAATAACAAATTTTAAGATTAGCAGTCCAGCGGCAACTGCAAAAAAATTCAATCTCTCATTTCTATGTGCAGTTATTAAAACCATTCCATATATAAGATAATTAATATAATAACGGGTCCGTATATACCTGCTTGCCCCACTCTCATCCATACCCAGGGCTTTTTGAACCTGCAAAAATTTTAACCTGAATAAAAGAAGGCTGATAGCCTGTCCATATAATATCCCAATAGCCACCGGAAAATCCCCGGCCAAAAGGGCAGAACCGGATAAGATAAGGGCAAGAATTAAACTTCTTTTACTTAATTCAAAAACCAGTTTTTCCGGCTCTTTTCTAAAAATCATTTACTATCACCTATTATACGCCCCTGTTCAAATCATCTGCTAAAAAAGCTATGTAATTTACAAAATATAAAATATTAACATAAATATTATACCCTTATTTTCCCTACTTTACAAGAGTAATTGCTATTTACTCCTAATATAGCACAAATCCAGATAAAAATATAACACAATTCCAGATATGAAAAAAATCTCTCTTTATGAGAGATTTTTCTCTAGGCTTTATTTTCCAGAGAAGTCCCCTCTGCAGGCACTTCTACCGTAAAAATGCCGATTTTCCAGGCACCGTATAACATAAAAATCAAAACTAATAAAAGTAATAAAAGGGCATGATAAATATTGGAACCATTAATCAGCAGGGCTATTGATCCCAGTAAAATACTGATAGCATATACACCCAGGACTGCCTGCCGTTGGTTATATCCAAGAGCCAGGAGACGATGGTGAATATGGCCATTATCCGCCTCACCTATAGGTTTCCTGTTGTAAATACGCCTGATAATAGCAAAGATGGTATCAAAAATGGGAACACCTAAGGCCAGGATTGGTACAACCAATGTTACAGTAGCAGCACTCTTTAAGGCACCTGCTACTGATATAGCAGCCAGAATATAGCCACAGAACATGGCCCCTGTATCCCCCATAAAGATTTTAGCGGGATTGAAATTATAGGGTAAAAAGCCTAAAGCACTGCCAGCCAGGATTAAAGACAGTATAGCGGCAGTAACCTGACCCTCCTGTAAAGCAACAAAGAAAAGGGTAAAAGCAGCAATAGTACTGATGCCTGCTGCCAGTCCATCCAGACCATCTACCAGATTAACTGTATTGGTTATACCAATAATCCATAAAATAGTCAGAGGTATACCCCAATAACCCAGATAAATCATACCACCACTGAAGGGATTGGTAATAAATTCAACCCTTATATTAAACAAAATCAGGATAATAGCAGCCAGGATCTGGCCAGCCAGCTTAAGCCGGGCTGACAGCTCATATAAGTCATCCAGAATACCAATAAGCAGAATAAAGCTGCCTCCAACAAAGATACCCAGGGTTAAATTGCTTATGGAGCTACTAAAAAACATAGCCCCCATAAAGCCCAGGTAAATAGCAATACCACCTAAAGTAGGTATGGGTACCCTGTTGATCCGCCGATCATTAGGTATATCCACTGCATTAATGAAGAGAGCCAGTTTTTTAATAATTGGCGTAGCCATAAAAGATATAATCAGGCTAAAGAAGAAGACAAGAAAATATGCTCCCATTTAAATCCCTCTCTCTCTTAAACCATCTTAGCAAATTATCATACTCACAGCAAAGGAAATATCTGGAGCTATTTGGTGCCATATAAACGATCCCCGGCATCTCCCAATCCAGGAATGATATAGGCATTTTCGTCAAGGCGTTCATCGATGGCAGCAGTAAAAATATCTACATCAGGATGATCCTTCTGCACCCTTTCGATTCCTTCTGGGGCAGAAATTAGACACATTAACTTGATACTTCTGGGCTGACGTTCTTTGACAAAGCTAATGGCCGCAGAGGCAGAACCACCGGTAGCCAACATGGGATCGATAATAATCAAATCCCTTTCTGCTACATCAGTAGGCATTTTACAGTAATACTCCACTGGCTCAAGACTTTCAGGATCCCGGTAAATACCAATATGGCCTACTTTGGCTGCTGGTATTAACTTCAGGACACCATCCAGCATACCCAGGCCAGCCCTTAGAATGGGAACTACCCCAATCTTCTTCCCTTTCAACATATTGACCCTGGTTTTCTGCATGGGTGTTTCTATCTCTACTTCCTCTAAAGAAAGATCCCTGGTCACTTCATAAGCCATTAATGTTGAAATCTCATCAACCAGTTCTCGAAATTCCTTTGGTCCTGTTTCTTTATCCCTCAAGAGAGCTAGTTTGTGTTGTACTAATGGATGATCAATCACTGTTACTGTGCCCATTTTTCTCTCATTCTCCCCCTTCAATACCACTTATTTTATCTATTCTATTCTGATGACGGCCTCCATCAAATTCTTCTCCTAACCAGGTTTTCACTATCTCCAGAGCCAGTCCAATGCCAATAACCCGGGCACCTAAAGTAAGTACATTGCTATCATTATGATTCCTGGTTGCTTTGGCAGAAAAAACATCATGACACAAAGCAGCCCTGATTCCTTTAACTTTATTGGCTGTTATACACATACCAATTCCGGTACCACAGATCAGTATCCCCCGGTCAAATTCTTTATCAGCAACAGCTTTGGCTACTTTATAACCATAATCAGGATAATCAACAGACTGAGATCCATCTGTCCCCATATCCTTATATTCATAACCTGCTTCTTCCAGAAATTGTATAATTTCCATTTTCATATCATAACCAGCATGATCTGAACCAATAGCAATTCTCACAGTATCACCTCTAGTAATATTATTCTCCCTTTTCATTAAATTACCTGCCTCATTTTCAAAATGAGGCAAATTTCCTAATAAACTCTCCACTGCTTCCTTAATCTCATCTCTGGTAGCCCGGTAAACCTCTTCTCCCAGGCCAAAGGGGTCCAGAATATCCAGATCCTCCAGTTCTGCCCTATCAGCTTCCCTGGCAGCAAATTCCTTCAGGGTATAGATTTTTTCCCTGTGTTCAGGATAGTGGGCTAAAATAAGGTTTTTATGACTTTCTGTCATTGTAAGGACCAGGGCAGCCTTTTCTATATTCTCCCTTGCCAGAATCCTGCTGCGGTGAGTAGCTGAATCAATAGCCTCCTCCCTCAAGACAGTCAGGGCATGAGAGCTTATTCCGTCTCCTGGAATAGCAGCAAGGCCTACAGATTTAGCCTGCCAATGGGCCATATTTTTCTCCCTGGACAGTTTATTAAACAAAAACTCCGCCATGGGACTACGACAGGTATTTCCAGTACAGACAAAAAGAATTTCTGGCATCTCCCAAGCTCCTTTCTAGATGAGACCTGCAAAATGTAAACCCAGTAAAATCAGGGCAACTCCACCCAGGGATTGGGCCTTGTCACCAATAAAACAGCCAATCCTGGAACCACAACGAAGACCGGCGACCATCATTAAACCAGCCATTGGACCAATAATCAGGGTAATCATGGGATTAATATTACCCAACATACCAAGGCCTATACCAACAGATAAAGAATCAATACTTACACTGATAGCCAGAACCAGGAGCCCCAGGCCCTCAAGATGAAAATTACAGGGTTCATCTTCCTTTTCCAACCATCTTTCTACAATCATATAAAAACCCAGCAACATCAATAAACCAGCACCGACTAAAGACAAGGTATTATTCAGGTCCCCCTGTATATTAAATATCTTCAGCAAGAGTTTCTCCAGAAAATCTACCCCATAAAAGCCTATTAGAGGCATAATTATATGGAAAAGAGCTATTACAGAACTGGCCTTAATCACATTTTTCCTGCTTATTTCCCGGGCCCCACAGCCACAGGCTACAGCAACAGAAAAAGCATCTGTTCCCAAAGCTACAGATAGGGTCATAGTTTCAAGAATACTCAAGATAATCTACTCCTTTTCCTGTCTGGATCCTATTCCCTGCTACTGGCCTTGCGGATCCTGTTCATTATTGCTTCCCCAATACCATTTTCCGGTATGGCCTCAATATAGGCCCTGTCCAGAGAGAGGGTATCCAGATAGCGTAAAAGCTGAAAGATACCGGCAGCTATAAGGTCCGGCCTCTTCCGGGGGCCCATATTAATAACCTTAATCCCCTTTAATGAAGACTGGTATTTACTGGCCCACTCATCACTTAAAACTAAAGCCGTATTTTCCTGCAGATTTGAATGGAGCAAGCCCTCTAAAAAATCTTCATCTTCAATAATATATAAAGGGGTTTGTGGTGAATAATGCCTGTATTTCATCCCTGGAGATAGGGGTCTTTCTACAGTTGAACTGTTTTCAAGTCCTTCATCTGCTCCCTGAGCTTCATAGAGATAATCTCCAATAACTTCCCTGATCTCCTCCCGGCTGACTCCTCCCGGCCGCAATATCCTGACCCTTTCCTTCCTTACATCTACCACCGTTGATTCCAGGCCTACCCTGGCTGGTCCACCATCAAGAATCAAGGGAAGCCGGCCCTGCAAATCAGCATAGACATGAGCGGCCCTGGTAGGGCTAGGAGCTCCTGATTTATTGGCACTGGGGGCAGCAATAGGCAAACCGGTTTTTTCTATTATAGCCCTGGTTAAAGGGTGGGCAGGCATTCTAATGGCTACACTATCCAGGCCGGCAGTAGTGGCAGCCGGAATGGTTTCTTTTTTATCTACCACTATGGTTAAAGGGCCTGGCCAGAAGGCTTTTATTAATTTTTCTGCCGGCAGATTCAAATCCCCCTTCACCAGTTTATCCAGTTCCTGTAAATCAGCAATATGGACAATAAGGGGATTATCCTGGGGCCTCCCTTTGGCCTGGTAGATCTTTTTTATTGCTTCCAGCCTGGTAGCATCTGCACCCAGGCCATAAACCGTCTCCGTAGGGAAAGCCACCAATTCTCCCTTTTGCAACAATTCAGCTGCCTTCTCCAAAGCAGGATGTTGCTTTAAACTATCTATATTCTTATCACTTATTAAACTTTCATCTATCTTGATAATTTCTGTTTTATATTCTTTCATAATCTTAACGCCTCTGTTCTTTCTAAAAATCTTTCAAGACTTTCTGAAGGAAGTTAAATTATTTCTTTACTTAAAAAGATAAGGGCCTTTATCTATAGGCAAAAACCATCCGGTCATGGCCAGAATAGTCTTTTTTGACTTCCACCTTTGTCCAGTTGGCATCAAAAAGTTCCCTGACTGCTGCAGCCTGGTCATAGCCTATTTCCAGAGCCAGCAGGCCATCATCTTTCAGGACCTTCAAAGCCTGGGGTATTAAGCGGCGGTAATAATCCAGCCCATCGATTCCCCCATTTAAGGCTATCTCCGGCTCCCTCCTTACTTCCCCCGCCAGTTCTGCCATACCTTCATGATCTATATAAGGGGGATTGGAAACTACAATATCCACATTATCTTTGTTCATCCAGAGTAGGGGGATGAGGAGGTCTCCCTCCAGCGCCTTAACCCTTTCCTCCAGACCATATTTACTAATATTCTCTCTGGCCACCTTCAGGGCTCCAGGAGAAATATCAATAGCCAGAACCCTGGCTTCTTTAATATAATAGGCCAGGGAAACTGCAATAGCACCACTCCCTGTACCTATATCCGCAATATTAGGTGCAGTCAAGTTACGGCTTTGACAATATTCAATCAGTTTTTCAACCAATTCTTCTGTCTCTGGCCTGGGAATTAATACATCTTCATTAACAGTAAAGTCCAGGGACATAAACTCTTTTTTGCCCAGCAGGTAGGCCACAGGGTATTGGCGGGCCCGTTTATAAACCAATTGCCGGTATTCATTCAATTCATCTGCTTTTAGGGGTTGATCAAAATCCACATATAATTGAATCCTTTCCTTCTTCAGGACATGGGCCAGGAGCACTTCTGCATCCAGCCGGGGCTCCTTCAGGCCATATTTTTTAAAATAGTCTGTTGTTGTAGCCAGTAATTCCTTGACATTCATTCGCTACACCTTCTGGAGCCTTCTGGCCAGGTCTACATTAATCAGCTCATCCACTATCAGATCCAGGTCTCCATCCAGGACCTGTTCCAATTTGTAGAGGGTAAGATTAATCCGGTGGTCACTGACCCTGCCCTGGGGGAAATTATAGGTCCTGATTTTTTCACTGCGTTCTCCAGTTCCCACCTGTGACTTCCGGGCTTCATCAATTTCAGCCTGCTGTTCTGCTTCCATTTTCTCCTTCAACCGGGCCCGGAGAATCCTCATGGCCTTTTCCCTATTCTTATGTTGGGATTTCTCATCCTGGCAGGAAACCACCAGGCCAGTAGGCAAATGGGTAATCCGGACAGCCGAGTCAGTGGTATTAACACTCTGGCCACCTGGCCCGCTGGAACGGAAAACATCTATCCGGAGATCATTGGGATCAATCTCCAGTTCTACCTCTTCTGCCTCAGGCAAAACCGCCACTGTAGCCGTAGAGGTATGGATCCGGCCTCCGGATTCAGTAACTGGTACCCGCTGCACCCGGTGTACCCCACTTTCATACTTCATTTTGCTATATACATCTTCCCCATCCAGGGAAAAGATAACCTCCTTAAAGCCGCCAAGTTCTGACTGATTTGAACTCATTATCTCACTTTTCCAACCTTTGCTCTCAGCATAACGGGTATACATACGAAAGAGATCAGCAGCAAAGAGACCAGCTTCATCACCACCGGCTCCTGCCCTAATCTCTACAATAACATTTTTCTCATCATTGGGATCCTGGGGCAATAGAAGTACTGGTAACTCATTTTCCAGTCTTTCTCTGGCAGGTTCCAATTCTGCCAGCTCCAATTCTGCCAGTTCCCGGATATCAGCCTCTTCTTCACTATCCAGAATAGCCCGGGCTTCATTTATCCCCTTAAGGACCCCTTTATATTCATCATATTTATCCACTATTTTTTTGATTTTAGCATGTTCTTTCAAGAGTTTCTGGTACTCACTCTGGTTACTGATTATTTCTGGATCAATGAGCTTTTCATTCAGTTCTTTATATTTTAGCTCAAATTCTTCCAGTCTTTCTTTAAAGTCCAGCATTCTCCCCCACCTCTCCTTCCGGTAACACCGCCTTTAAGGCTGCAATTGCTACCTCTAGCATGGCATCATCCGGTTCTTTTGTTGTGATTTTTTGCAAATATAGTCCTGGAGTTGCCAGGAGTTTAATAACGGGATTTACTTTATCCTTTGCTCCTAATTTAAGCACTTCATAAGAGGTCCCTGCAATTACAGGTAATAATAAAAGGTGATATAAGATCCTCTGCAGTAAAGGAGGACGCCCTAAAAAGGAAAAGAAAAAGATACTGATCAGAATAACTATAAACATGAAATTAGTACCACATCTGGGATGCAAGGTCCCAAACTGCCTGGCATTCTCTACTGTTAAAGGCAAGCCGGCTTCATAGGTAAAAATAGTTTTGTGTTCAGCCCCGTGGTACATAAAAACCCTCTTTATATCTTCCATTCTGGCAATAAGCAATAAATAGACTAAAAAGGTAATAATCTTAATTATTCCTTCAATCAGATTTAAGATAATATTACTGGTAATAAATTTTTGTAAGAGAGAAATAAGCGATGCCGGTAGTACTATAAAAAGCACAACAGCAGCACCAAAGGCCATCAAAATAGCCCCTGTCATTTCCAGTGGGGAAAGTTCCTCTTCCTCCTCTTCGGCAAACTGGCTGGCAGAAAAAGTTAAGGCCTGAATTCCTATAACCAGAGAGCTGATTAAGGCAACTACCCCTCTTATAAAAGGCCATTTCAAAAAAGGATATTTATCAGCCACTGACCTAATCTTCTCTTTTTTCAAGATTATATCACCAGGAGCCCGCCTTACGGCAATAGCTATACTATCTTCCCCCCGCATCATTACCCCTTCAATAAGCGCCTGTCCACCATATTGTTTCTTACTCATCAAAAACACTCCATTCCAGCTTTGCTCTCCCCCGATTATTTCCAGAAGGGCAAAAAATTAGTAAAAAAAAGCAGAGCCTCCATTATACAAGCCCTGCCAGTCTAACAGGCCCCTATTCTTCCTCTGAGAGGCCATACTTTTTATTAAATCTCTCAATCCTGCCTCCTTTGGCAGCTCTACGCTGTTTTCCAGTATAAAAAGGATGGCAGTTAGAGCATACTTCCACATTAATTGTATCCCTTACCGACCTGGTTTTATATTCTGCTCCACAGGCACAGACTATAGTAGCATCTACAAGCTCTGGATGTAACTGTTTGTTCATGCTTATCACCTCTTTCTACCGTTTTCAACTCAATACATTATACCACAGGAATATCTCTGATGCAAGATTTCTCTTTTCTTTCAGGCTGAGAAAATTTTTCTTTTTTTTAATCCTCCCCGGACTATCTCCTTAAACCTTAAAAATCTTATCCAGATTTAGCAATAATTCTTCATTGGTCTTTGTATTTTTAAGATATTTTATCATGGAACTCATCACCTCTACCGGGTCTGCCTTATTGATTCCCTTTCTGAAATTCCAGATGGTCTTCAATTCCTCTTCACTTAATAAGAGTTCTTCCCTCCTGGTCCCGGATTTCTGGATATCGATAGCAGGATAAATCCGCAGTTCTGCCAGAGTTCTGTCCAGATGTATCTCCATATTACCGGTACCCTTAAACTCTTCATAAATAACATCATCCATCCGGCTTCCCGTATCCACCAGGGCTGTAGCCAGGATAGTCAGGCTGCCACCCTCTTCAATATTTCTGGCTGCCCCAAAAAACTTTTTGGGAAAATGCATTGCCGTGGGATCAAGTCCGCCAGATAAAGTTCTGCCACTGGGAGGCATGACTACATTGGAGGCCCTGGCCAGGCGGGTAATACTGTCCAGCAAAATCACAACATCATGTTTATGCTCCACCAGCCTTTTGGCCTTCTTTAAGACCAGATCGGCTACCTGTAGGTGGTTTTCTGGTGGTTCATCAAAGGTAGAACTAATCACCTCTGCATTGACAGACCGCCGCATATCTGTGACTTCTTCCGGCCTCTCATCAATCAGTAAGATCATCAATTTAACCTGAGGATAATTAGTGGTAATACTATTGGCTATCTTCTGCAGGAGAATGGTTTTCCCGGCTTTAGGCGGGGAGACAATCAAACCCCTCTGGCCTTTTCCAATAGGGGCAATCAGATCTATCAACCTGGTGGAAATCTCCTGGGGATGGTATTCAAGGTTAATTCTTTCCTGGGGATAGAGGGGAGTCAGGTCTTCAAAATAGGGCCGGTCTTTGGCCAGTTCTGGATCCTGGTAATTAACTGCCTCTACCCGTAAAAGGGCATAGTACTTCTCCGAATCCTTGGGTTCCCTCACCTGTCCTGAAACCACATCACCTGTCCGCAGATCAAAACGCCGGATCTGGGATTGGGAGATATAAATATCATCACCAGAAGGTATATATTTGGAAGGACGCAAAAAACCATAGCCCTCTCCATTAACAACTTCCAGTACTCCTTCAGTAAAGATATTACCGCCTTTTTCTGCTTCCCTTTTTAATAAAGCAAAAATCAGGTCTTTCTTACGCATCTGGGCATAACCGCTAATCTCCAGGTCCCGGGCCAGCTTATGTAATTCTGTTATGGTCTGCTTTTCCAGTTCACTGATATTCAAAATAAAAATTCACCACCTCAAATAATAATCAAAGTTCTACTATGGAAATATAAATACCAAATCTATAAGGGTATTTATTCGGAAAAGAAAAAAGGAAAGGAATTCCGCAGAAAAAAGGATAAAAGGGTATCCTGTTAGAACACAGCCATACCCTTTAATGTTTCTGAAGAAGTATATAATTAAGCCTTGCCGTTACTTCCTAAAAACTCTATTTTCTCAATAACTGCAGCCTTTATAGCCTCCCGGCCAGGGCCACAGATTTTTCTCGGGTCATAAACCTCAGGGTCCTTGGCAAGAACTTCTCTAACTCTTTCAGCATAAGCCTGTTGAAAGTCAGTATTTACATTAACCTTATTGACACCCAGAGAAACAGCCTTTTTCAGATCTGCTTCTGGAATGCCTGAAGCACCATGTAATACCACAGGAATCTTGATTCTATCCTTAATATCCTTTAATCTGTCAAAATCCAGTTTGGGCTCTCCTTTATAAACCCCGTGAGCAGTACCAATGGCAATTGCCAGGGCATCTACTCCAGTCCTTTTTACAAATTCTTCAGCCTCTTCTGGATTAGTTAGGGTAGCATCCTCTGCATCAACTGAAAGGTCATCTTCTGTACCACCAAGTCGCCCAAGCTCAGCTTCAACACTGACCCCAACGGCATGAGCAGCTTCCACAACCTTCTGGGTCAGTCTGACATTTTCCTCAAATGGGTAATGTGAGCCATCAATCATCACTGAAGAATAACCATTTCTAATACATTGCATAATAACCTCAAAACTGCTGCCATGATCCAGGTGGAGTGCAACAGGTACACTGGTATTTTTGGTAGCAGCCTTTACCATGGCCACCACATAATCCATACCTATATACTTCAGAGCACCCTCACTGGTCTGTAAGATCAATGGTGATCTGGTCTCTTCAGCAGCCTGGACTATAGCCTGTAGGAACTCCATGTTGTTGATGTTAAAACCACCTACAGCATAGCCTTCCTTATTGGCCTTATTTAATATTTCTGCCATCGGTACTAAATTCATATGTATTCCCCCTTATATTGTTATAACTGAATGAATTAATTTAAAAACTCTTTGTTTTTGTTGAAATATTGACCTTAATTTCATCCAGTTTCTTGACTGCTTCCAGGTCATCTTTTTTTGCAGCCGGGATCTGTTTAAAAGCATAACAGTTATTACAGGAAAGTTCAAGCCTATCAGAAAAAAGTTCAATATTAATATTATGACTGCCACAATCACAATACAACCTTCCACTGGCAGCAATATCATCTAAATAATCCAGGACCTCCAGCATAATCTCTGGATTAACAAATTCATCAAAACCCAAATCATTAGCCATGGAATTAAGCTCTTCCTGCTGTCTTTCTAGCTCTTGATTAATCAATTCATAAGGCCCATAATAACCCAGATTTAAATCTGTATCAAGACAATAAATAGCATTTAAATAATTCCTGGTCCAGAACTGTTTTCTCGAAAAAACGGCACTATGCTCCCGATCACAGATAATACAATAATACTCCACTACAACATAGGAAGAACCCTTCATCCTGATAGTAGCTTTATGGGTTCCGCACTCGCACTGAAAAGTAATCTCTTTACTCCCAGACAATTGGAACAAATTAACCTGGTCTACTTCCAACCTTCCACAACCTGGACAACGCATTACAAAAGCAGTAGTCAATTCTATTACCATGGCCCTAACCTGATCTATTATCAGGAATTCACCTCCTCAACTAAAATATTCTCCGTTATAATAAAAAATCCTTTTTTTTATAAATTATTATAATATATTATTAACAGCCAGGTAGGTTAATAAAAAATAGCTAAAATCCTATCTCTGGCTACTATCAATATAAGATGCATATTCTCCTTTAAGTCCACAAAATCCTCTTTACTTTCTGGCAAAAAATATCTCTGGTATTCCTCTTTGCTGGAGGTATTATCCTGCCGGTATTCCAGCAGGAGAAGACTATTATCCTCCCGGGATATTTCCAGCAGAAGACCCTCAACAACCTGATAATAAGCATCTATTTGTAGCACCCTATTCCAGACATCCAGATAAAACTCTCCCCAATTATAGAATCCGGGAGCTGGTGGCTTTAAAGCCAGAAGAGTACTTGGGCCCCCATTTAAAGAGACCAATACCTCCCTGGCCAGCTGATATTTTTCACCATCAATAAAAATCAAAGCATTGGCAGGATCAAGTCTGGTTATGTAACCCTCTATTTTAGTACTACATTCAAGCAGTAATTCCTCTTTTGCCATAAGCTGGCCAGCCCCTGAACCCGGCCAAGGTCCACAGGCCGGTAGAAAGAAGACAAGCAGGATTAAAATATAAAGATACCTTTTCATGGAAAAAACCTCCCTTTTCCATTATTAACGGAATCCGGAGGTTTTATACAGAAGCCTATTCCAGAATTTGAAAATATTTTAGCAGGTCTTCCAGGGAACCCTGCCAGTCACAGGCAGGTTCTTCCCCACTACGGTTAATCAAAAAATCTGTCACCAGAAAGGTCTCCATGCCCAATTGCCCGGCAACCAGATCTTCCTGGACATCATTGCCTATCATCAGGCAGTTTTCTGGCTCAAGATTTAATAATTCCAGGATCTCTTTATAATAATTAATATTGGGCTTACTATAATGCATGGTTTCATAATCTGTTATTAAAACAAAATCATCTGGATCTACATTGGCCCAACTTACCCTCTCCCGGAGAGCTTCAATAGGAAATAGTGAATTAGTGGCCAGGACCAATTGATAACCCTTATCCTTTAAGCCTTTGACTAATTTCCTGGATAAAGAAGTCTCTTTTATCCCTGCCTTTAAACTGGGAAAGCTATTTAAATAAAAGAGGTCAAAACGCTCCATAATCTCATCCTGATTATCAATCTCCATCAGAGCAAAGAAATGCTCCATAAAGACATCCTTATTGCTTTTGGCCCCCTTATTTTTTATCATTTCATTGGTAGCCAGCATTAAATTCTTGATTAAAAGATCACCGGCAAAGATGCCGGCAAACTCCTCCTGGAGTAAAATAAAATATTTCTTGATAAAATCATCAGTCTCTATAGGTAATAGGGTTCCATCCAGATCCAGTAAAGCGGTTTTCCCACTCATCTCTTTCACCTACTTTCTACCCTCTGCCTACTCAACTGGCTTTTGATCTTAATTGATTAATTACCTTTCCTTAAATCCCCTGCTGGCCTAAAGGCAGGCTTTTTACTCTGAAGGCAGGCCCCCTAATTATTAACAGCCTTTTTGGCCAGGCTGGCTTTTATAAAGCTAACAAATAATGGGTGGGGCCGGTTAGGCCTTGACTTAAATTCCGGGTGAAATTGTACACCCACAAACCAGGGATGGTCCTTTAACTCCATAATCTCAACCAGTCTTTCATCAGGTGACAAGCCGGAGAAAACCACTCCCAGTTCCTGAAATTTATTCCTGTATTCATTGTTAAACTCATAACGATGACGATGTCTTTCATAAATTATTTCTTCTCCATAGGCCTGTCCAGTGATAGAACCAGGCACTAGTTTACAGGGATAGGAACCTAATCGCATAGTTCCTCCCAGATCCTCAACATCCTTTTGTTCAGGCATCAAGTCTATGACCGGATTTTCCGTTCCAGGATTAAATTCAGAGCTATTGGCATCTGCTAAGCCTGCTACATTACGGGCAAATTCTATCACTGCACATTGCATGCCAAGACAGATGCCAAAATAAGGCACCTTATTTTCTCTGGCATATTTTATTGCCCTGATCTTACCTTCAATACCCCTTTCTCCAAAACCTCCAGGTACCAGGATACCATCTACATCTGACAGGAAATCAGCTACAGGCTGGTCCCCCTCCAGGCTTTCAGCATTTACATATTCTATATTTATATTGGTATCATTAACAATACCGGCATGTTTCAGAGCTTCATTGATACTGATATAGGCATCAGGTAATTCCACATATTTACCGACAATAGCAATCTTCACTGAATTATTTAGACTCTTTAGCCTTTCCACCATCCTGGTCCATTCACTAATATCAGGCTCATGGACTTTATCCTCCAGGCCCAAGGCTTCAATAACTATATTTGGTAAACCTTCTTTTTCTATCTCCAGAGGTACTTCATATATATGTTCTACATCAACTACATTGATAACTGCCCTTTTATCAATATCCCCAAAGAGGGCTATTTTTGCCCTGACATCTTCCGTCAGTTTTTTGCTGGAACGACAAACTACTGCATCAGGTTGTATACCAACACTGCGCAGTTCCTTGATACTATGCTGGGTGGGTTTGGTCTTTAATTCCCCGGCAGTAGAAATAAAGGGTACCAGGGTACAATGGATATAAAAGGTATTTTCCTTGCCCAGATCACTTTTCAACTGCCTGATGGCTTCAATAAAAGGCAGGCCCTCTATATCCCCGACAGTTCCACCAATCTCGGTAATAACTACATCAGCATCAGTTTCCCGGCCTACCCTGGTAATCCGGTCTTTGATCTCATCAGTAATATGGGGGATTACCTGGACAGTAGCACCTAGATAATCGCCTCTCCTTTCCTTATGTATTACTGCACTATAAATTTTTCCTGTAGTCACATTATTATTCTGGGTAAGATTAGCATCAATAAACCTTTCATAATGACCAAGATCCAGATCTGTCTCTGCACCATCTTCTGTTACAAAGACCTCACCATGTTGGTAGGGACTCATGGTTCCCGGATCAACATTTATATATGGATCAAATTTCTGAATGCTTACTTTCAGACCCCGGCTTTTTAACAATCTGCCTAAAGAAGCTGCAGTAATACCTTTTCCCAGGGCAGAAACTACACCACCTGTTACAAAGATATATTTTGTCACACAAATCTCCTCCTTCTATTCACAATAGCTTGTTCCACAACCGCCAAAAACTCTTTATGGTATCTCCCAGGAAATTCTTAAATAATTTTTGCTGATAAATTTCCCTTCCAGATAAAAGCTGTATTTTATGGCTATATTTTTCCCGGCCAGATCTATCTCCAGAGACTGGGTATCTATTTTCAACTTAAGATTGCCATAAGGTGTTGCCATTTTACCTGTAGTAGTTTTCCCAGCCTGAAAAAACTCCTGTAATTCCGGTTTATATCTATATATACTTAATCTTTCCCCTGCTGCCTCTATTTTAATAAAAGTACTGGCTCCTTGATAATTCTCATCAAAGTAATGAATATAATATTGCTGATTCTTTTTATAAAACATAGCTGTAGTGCTATATTCAATCAAGTCCTTATTATTCTGGCCAAAGTCCTGTTCATTGCGAATAGATAAAGCTATCTTTTCTTTCATATAGCACCCCATCTTTATCTGCACAAAAGAAAAGCCACAGTGTCCTGCCTACTGTGGCACCTTTTATAATACTATAATTATATATTATCCCTGGCTCTTTGACAAGAGAAAATATTATTTATTTCTGCCAGATTATATAAAATCTATAAATTTTCACCAAATGCCACTGCACTCTGCAGATTGCTGATACTTCTGAAATCATTGACAAAACATCCCAGTTTTTCCAGCTCACCCATAAGTACTTTTAAAGCCCTGTCTGTAGCCAATCCATTGGGAGTAACAAAGGCAATGGCTTCTTTGCCGGCAGTTCTTTTACACTGGCTTAAGAAAGGTGGAATATCTTCGGCAATTTTCCCTTTAACTACACCCTTAGCAGGACTGCCTACCAGGATAAGGTCATAGGGTAAAAAGGTCACTACCCTTCCTGTATCTTTAGTGCTGATTACTTCAACCTGATTACCTTTATTCTCTGCCCCTTTTGCTATCCCCTGAGCAATATCCTTTAACTTACCTTCTACAGAATGTATTATTAAAATCTTTTTCATCTTATAGCCCCCTAATATAAGATTTATCTTTATAATTTTATCATAAATTGTTTTACTATTCCAATAATACTATTTCTATATTTAGACATGATTTTCCTGCTTCTTAGTGAACTTTTCTATCTACCCCGGTATTTACCCTTTTACAGTCATTCTAAAATAATAATAAGAGAGTTATATTAAGTAAAACTTCTTTTAATAAAAGTCCCTATAAAAAAAGAGCAGGATTAACCTGCTCGTCTACTTATAGTTTATTCTTTTTTATGCAATACCCAATTTACTTACTAATTGAGCTTTAGGCATATAGCCTACTACCCTTTCTTTTTCCTGACCATTTTCAAATAAAATCAGGGTTGGAATACTCATGACACCATACTGGGCAGCAGTATATTGGTTATTGTCTACATCCAATTTGCAGACCTTTATGTTATCATGCTCCTGGGCAATTTCTTCTACTACCGGAGCAACCATTCTACAGGGGCCACACCATTCTGCCCAGAAATCCACCAATACTGGTTTATCAGCATTCAAAACCTCCTGGCTGAAATTAGCATCAGTAACCTCAAAAGTATTTCCCATCATACATCACTCCCATTTAAAATTCTCTTATCTTCAAATACCTTTATCTTTTATTATAAGTATCTTTGAGATAATTAATGTAAGCTACTTTACTTTTATTGAAATTTCTTCTATTTCTCCAGAAAAACCTGGTAGGCCAGATATGTATTGTAAACATCTACTTTGCTAACCAGTTCATAGGGAGCATGCATGGAGAGTACAGCTGGGCCACAATCCAGAACATCCATATTATAATTGGCCAGAAACTGAGCGATGGTTCCTCCTCCACCCTGGTCTACCTTACCCAGTTCTCCAGTCTGCCAGATTACGCCAGCATTGTTAAATAAGCCCCGGATCTCTGCTACAAATTCAGCTGTTGCCTCTGAAGAACCGCCTTTACCCCTTGCACCGGTATATTTGGTTATCACTACACCCTTACCCAGATAGGGGGTATTATCCTTGGCATATACTTCGGGGAAATTAGGATCATAGGCTGCATTAACATCTCCGGAAAGACATTTGGAATTCTCAATGGTTTTCCTGACCAGTAAGTCAGAATAGTTTTCATAAGTTAAATTAACCATTTCAGCTACAGTATTTTCAAAGAAATGGGACTGCATACCGGTATTGCCCATACTACCGATCTCTTCCTTATCTACCAGTAAAACCATGGCAGTATAGACAGGATTCTCTACATCCAGGATAGCCCTTAAGGCCGGATAACTACAGACCCGATCATCATGACCATAAGCAGCCAGTAAACCCCGGTCAAAACCAACATCCCTGGACTTCAGGGCCGGGACTATTTGTAATTCGCAACTGATCAGGTCTTCCTCACTGATGCCATATTCCTCAAATAAATAATCCAGGACGGCTGATTTGACCTTTTTGCCGGAATCCTTCTCTTCCCCATCCTTTTTCCTGGCAGGAATACTACCGATAATCAGGCGGAGCTGCTCACCGGTAATACCTTCACTCATCTTCTTGGCCATCTGATCTTTACCAAGATGAGGCAGGAGATCACTGATATAAAATACCGGGTCACCTTCTTTATCCCCTATATTTATTTCCACCTTAGTTCCATCTTCTTTAATTACAACCCCATGTAAGGCCAGAGGAATACTGACCCACTGGTATTTTTTAATACCACCATAGTAATGGGTGCTAAAATAGGCCAGTTCACTATCTTCATACAAGGGGGTGGGTTTCAGATCTATCCGGGGAGAATCAATATGGCTACCGACTATCCGCAGGCCCTCTTCCAGGGGTTTTTCACCTACAATAGCCGCCAGGATAGCCTTATCCCTGTTTACCTTATAGAACTTGTCACCCTTCTTTAATTCTGTGAACTCTTCCAGGTTTTTAAAGCCTTCTGCTTCCAACAGCCCAATGGCACCTTTCACAAATTCCCGCTCTGTTCTATAATCATCCAGAAACTCGGCATAATCCTTGTTAAAACTAAAAATCTCTTCCCGCTCAACATCTTCCATCTCCAACCAGCCATTGACTGGCTTATATTCTTTTCCCTTCATTGTCAACACTCCTTCAGATATACTTGTCTTATTCTTCCTAAATATAATATATATTATCATTATATCCCTATATCAAAAATTTATCAAATAGTTCCTGCCTGAAAGCCCGATTTGTATTACAGGCAACATTCCTGTCCAGGAGAAATGTTATAATATAAAATAAATGGGCTATATATAAAATACATGTTTTATATAATTAGCCAATAAAAAATGGAAGTAAGATAAAAGTGCCTCACAGAAAAAACCATAAAGAAAAGGGTGATAATAATGCAGACAGAGCTCTCAATTTTAATAGCCTTAGGTGGTGGCCTATTATCATTTCTCTCACCCTGTGTTATACCACTAATCCCTTCTTATCTTTCCATCTTAATGGGGGATTATACCGGAGAGAAGGGCAAAAGCAGGCTGCTTATTTCTTCCTTACTATTTATTCTGGGTTTTTCCCTGGTCTTTATAGTCCTGGGCCTTTCTGCTTCTTTTATAGGCCAATTCCTATTAAGGAACTTAAATCTTTTCAGGAAAATAAGCGGTATCCTGGTTTTTGTTTTAGGCCTACACCTCAGTGGTTTAATAAAAATTAATTTTCTCTACCGGGAAAAAGGCCTGGAACTGAAAAGCAAAAATATATACCTCCGGCCCCTGCTAATGGGCCTGGCCCTGGCCTTTGCCTGGACTCCCTGTATCGGGCCTATCTTATCCTCTATCCTGATCTATGCCGGAACACAGGAAGGACTATTCCAGGGTGGTATACTACTGGCCTTTTATTCCCTGGGTTTTGCCCTGCCTTTTTTCCTGACAGCCCTCTTCCTGGACCACTTACTACCCAGGTTTAAAAAGATTAACAATTATCTGCCTATAATACAAAAAGTAGCTGGCCTATTACTGATTATTCTGGGCTTATTAATCTTTACCAACAATTTTCAGTTTATAGTATAAGTAGTTTAAACTAGAGGAAATATTTCAATCTATAGCAAAAGGAGGCTCAAAATGAAAAAAAGAATCTCTCTTACAATAATCCTTTTAATCATTGTGCTGGGGGCAATATTCTTTTACAATAAAGCCTTAGGGGAAGATACAATAAATGCAAAAATCGGAACTAATATTGGTGATCTGGCCCCTGATTTTACCTTGCAAAAGGTCAATGGAGAAGAACTAACCTTAAGTAAACTGCGGGGAAAGAAAGTCTTTATTAATTTCTGGACTACTAACTGCCCTTACTGTAGATTAGAAATGCCTGAAATTCAGAGGCTTTATGAAGAGCACCCCGAGGTAGAAATACTGTCTGTCAATATCATGGAAAATAGAGGTAAGGTTATTAACTTCCTCCTGACAAATGGTTTTTCCTTTCCTACCTTACTTGATAGTAAAGGACAGGTAGCCACTTCCTATCTTGTCAGAGGAACCCCTACCAGCTATTTTCTCGATGAAAATGGTATCATCATTAATAAAAATGTAGGTGCCATCAGTTATCAGCAGATGCTGAAAATGCTGGATATAGAATAAGGATCCTCTTATGAATAATCCTTCTTCCCCATTAGAAACACCTATATTGATCTAATTAACTAAAAAAGCGGCTTAATGGAGGGATCAAAGTCCTTTACCCTTTCAATAACTTTTTCTGCAATTTCCAGGTAAATCTGCCCTACAGGGCTATCAGCTTCTGTAAATAATAAGGGTTGACCCTGGTCACTGGATTGACGGAGTTCAGGCAAGAGGGGTAGTTCTGCCAATAACTCCGTTTTTAATTTTTCTGCCAGTTCCTTCCCACCACCCTGGCCAAATATGTATTCCCTTTCCCCACAATTGGAACACTGGAAATAGGACATGTTTTCGACAATACCAAGTAAAGGGATCTGCAATTGTTCTGCCAGTTTAGCAACCCGGCCGGCAACACTGGTGGCAGTTAACTGGGGGGTAGTTACCAATAAGAGAGAGGCATGAGGTAGTTTTTGCATGATATTCAGAGGCATGTCTCCGGTTCCCGGAGGTAAATCAAGTAATAGATAATCCAGGTCTCCCCAGGCTACCTCTTCCATAAATTGCTGCAAAACACTAAAAAGCAATGGAGCCCGCCAGACAACAGGGTTATCCTCTTCTACAAAAGAACCCATAGACATAACCTTAATTCCCTCCCTGGCAGGTGGAATAAGCTCTTTTTCACCTCTGGCTATTACCTGGCCCTGCAGACCCAGGATACGGGGTACACTGAAGCCATATATATCTGCATCAATAATACCGACTTTTTTACCTTTCCTGGCCAGGGCTGTAGCCAGATTTACAGTAACAGTGGATTTGCCTACTCCTCCTTTACCACTGGCCACTGCAATTAATCCTTCCTTGATACTCCCCTGTTTCAGTATTAATTTCTTATCCTTTACTTCATACATATGGGTTACTCCTTTCCTTTTGATAATAATCAGATTAACAAAGTTATGAGCAAATGTCAATTATTTTTTCCAGCACAACTTATATTACTTTTGCCCTAATTCTATATATTGTGCTATAGATAAGGAAACTATAATAAAAGAAGAGATTTTATTGTTTGTCTTATAAATTCACATCTGATATAATATTTTGAAGGTATATTAAAGCCAGTGTCCAATATTTATTAATCTTTTATTAAACTTTGATTAACCAAAGGAGGTCAAATATAGATGGATAAGGTAAAAGTTAGATTTGCTCCCAGTCCAACTGGTGATCTACATATTGGCGGAGTCAGGACTGCCCTCTTTAACTGGCTTTTTGCCCGGCATAATGAGGGAAAATTTGTGCTCCGGATCGAGGATACTGACCAGGAGAGATCCACTCAAGAATCTGTAGAACAGATTATCTCTGCCATGAAATGGGTAGGTCTTAACTGGGATGAGGGTCCAGATGCCGGTGGTGACTTCGGCCCCTATTATCAGTCAGAAAGAAATGAATTCTATAAAAAAGCCCTGGACTATCTCCTGGAAAAAGATAGGGCCTATTATTGTTACTGTACTCCAGAAGAAATCGATCAAATGAGGGCTGAAGCAGAAGCCAGTGGTAAACCGTCCCTCTACCCTGGCCGCTGCCGCCATCTCTCCCAGGAAGAGATTGAGGAATTTAAAAAGGAAGGCCGCAAACCAACCATCAGGCTAAAAGCCCCTACTGAAGGCTATACCCTTGTTAATGATCTTATCCGCGGAGAGGTTTCTTTTGAGAATAGTTTAATTGGTGATCTGATTATTGCTAAATCAGATGGTACTCCTACTTATAATCTGGCCTGTGTTGTTGATGATCACCATATGGAAATCACCCATGTTATAAGGGCAGAGGAACATCTCTCCAATACCCCCAAACAGGTCTTAATCTACCAGGCCCTGGATTATCCATTGCCAGAATTTGCCCATGTGCCAATGATCCTGGCCCCTGACCGGAGTAAACTCAGTAAACGTCATGGTGCCACTTCGGTAGATGAGTTTAAGGAATTAGGTTATCTGCCACAAGCTTTAATCAACTATCTCTTGTTACTGGGTTGGTCACCTGGAAATAATGAAGAGATTATTCCTCTGGAACAGGCTATCCGGGATTTTGACCTGCAGGATGTCTCCAGGACAGCAGCTGTCTATGATGTACAGAAGTTAACCTGGATGAATGGTAATTACATGAAAAGCCTTCCTCTGGAAGAAATTATCAGGCAGGCTATGCCCTTTATCAAAAAGGCTGGTTATATCCCTGATAATCCTACTGATAGTGAAATAGAGCGGCTAAATAAGATAGTTGAAGTAGTAAGGGAACGCAGCCGGACCCTGGTAGAGCTGGTAGAAGGCATGGATTACTTCTACAAAGAAATTGAAGGATATGATGAAAAAGGGGTTAAAAAACACTTCCAGCCAGAAGATACCTTAATGGTCCTGGAAAACAACCTGGACTGCCTGGAAAAAGTAGTACCCTTTGAAGAGGCAGCCATTGAAGCAGTCTACCGTCAGAGGAGTGAAGAACTGGGAATCAAAACAGCCCGGATGATTCATACCACCAGGCTGGCCCTTTCGGGTAAGACCTTTGGTCCCGGTGTTTTTACCCTGATAGAATTAGTAGGCCGGGAAACTGCCATTAAAAGGTTAAAAAAGGCCATTGATTACATCAGGGCAAATAATTAGTGGGAAAAAATCAGCAGGGACTATAATCCCTGCTGATTAAAATCTGCAACAAAGGCAATATTCTATGTAGATCAGGTATTCTATACCGAATCCAGGACAATACTGATGGGAAATAAATTTCTCCAATAACTGCTTGACGGAAATATACTTCTATGTTATCATAATAAAGGTGATGCACTGCCGGATTGTGTAATGGTAGCACACATGACTCTGGATCATGGTGTCCAGGTTCGAGCCCTGGTCCGGCAGCCAATTGAAATTACAGGCCCTTAGGGGCCTTTTTTTATTTCTCCAATATATACTCTATCCTTTCCCGGACAGGTGGGTGGGAAGCTTTAAAGAGCCTTCTATAGATCCCTATTTTTAAAGGTATCAAGGCTTCATCAGCCAGTTTGGCCAGAGCCCTGGCCAGTGACTCACCCTGGCCGGTTAACTGGACTGCATAGAGATCGGCCTCTTTCTCCCATCTCCTGCTTAAGGAAAGTCTTAAAGGTGATAATAACCAGGAAAGTAGTGAGACAAAAAGACTTAAGGCCGGTATAGTTACAACACTGTAAATACTGTCATAAGCCAGCAGGGAAACAATAAAGGGCCAGGTCTTAAATACCAGAAAAAGAGTAAGCAAAAGCGAAAGAAATTCCGCCAGAATATTTTTGGCCATATCTCCCTTTACCTGGTGGCCCAGCTCATGGGCCAGAACTGCCTCTATTTCGCCAGGACTATATTTATCCTGCAGATTATCACTGAGCACTATCTTCCTACTTTTACCCAGGCCCATCACAGCAGCATTGGCTGCATTGACCTTGCTACTTAAATTGATCTCATAGATATCATCAATCTTCACCCCGGCTTTTTTTACCAGCTGCCAGAGCTGGTCCTTTAACTCTGATTCCGGGTAAGGGCCCAGTTTAAAGAAAAGGGGTACCAGTAGAACAGGGAAAACAAAGGCAATTAAAAGTATAAAAAAGCCAGCAGTGATAGCATAATATAGCCACCAGTTTTCAGGAAACCTCTCCACTAGATATAGATAGCCCCTTGCCGCCAGGAAGAAAAAAAGCAGGCCCAGGATAAGGGATTTTACCTCATCTATCAGCCATTCTGGCTTAGTTTGATTTGATAACTGATATTTCCTCTCTACCCCATATTCATAATATGCACTCAATAAAGAAACAAGGGAATATAACAAATAAAAAGCAAAAAGATAGATAAGCAGTTCTAGCTCAGGGTGTAAACCTATACTATGTAAATATTTATAGGCTCTTTTTTCCAGGGAAAAACCCAGGATAAGCAGCCAGAATAAAGTCTTTAGAGAAAAAGTCCCAATACTAAGCTTCCTTTTCTCCTTATTATATACCAGGGCCAATCTGCGCCGCTCCGGATTAAATATTCCCTCAATATCCATACTTCCTTCCTCCTTAATCAATTATTATTAAACATATAATTATTAACCACTGCTAATTTATAATTCCACCAATACAGCTTTTTACCTGCAGCGTATGTTCAAAAATCATCTTCTCCAAACAAAAAAAGCGGCTCATCACCGCTTATATTGCAAATTTCTTTATCAAATATTTTAAACATCTTTGTCAGGATTTTTACGGGCATGGCGTAAAGCATTTTTGACTGCCTCTTTATATCTGATACTTGACTGGGTAGCATTTGTATAAAGATCTACTTCCGGAGAATTAGCTTCCACAAACCTCTCTGCCATCTCTTCATTAGCCTCAACAGCTGCTTCATATTGATACTGGGAAAAATCCTTCTGGTTTCCACTGGCATCAAACTCCTTTAAATCTACATTGTTGATTTTATCATCCTTTATAGTTACCAGGGCAACAGCATAACCGTAATCCGTCCTCTCTGATTCACCCTGGAAAGTACCATCATAGTAAGTGCCCTCTGCCCTGCCTCTGGCATAATCAAGGGCCCTGGCTACAGCCTGAATAAATTTCTCACTACTATGGGTAGCACCTGTATAGACATCTACATCTGCTGAGTCTGCTTCCACAAATCTTTTCGGCATTTCTTTAACTGCCTTGACTGAAGGTTCATATTGATAAGAATCATAATCCTTTTCATTACCAGTAGCAAGAACTTCCATTAACTCTACCCTGGTTATATCATCTCCCCGTAATGTTACCTTGGCCCAGGCATAACCATGTTCATTGGCATCAGAATATCCTGTATAGGTCTCTACTGCTGTCTCCCTAATATCTTCTTCCATCCTCTCTGGAATCTTTTCAGGCTGCTGGTCTTCACAAGCAGATAGAAAAAAAAGAGTAAAAACCCCTAATAAAACATAAAAGAAGAACTTTACTAATAGATTCATCTTCCGCATAAATAGGCCCCCTTATAAATCCGTAAATTTATCTCTGCAGATAGTTTTAGTTGTTTCAGGGTTTTTTATACTTATGTATTAAATTTGCTTTTCCATTCAACAATTTCAGGGACAAAAGGAAAGGAATATTAAAAGAGGTGGAGAATAATATAAAAATAATGTCTTATAATATGGAATATTATATTAAGATATTATTTTATTCTGATAAAAGAGCATTCTGCTTTAGATGGGGGTAAGTCATGATAAACTACAATTTGATAAATGAGTTATATAATAATTTAAGCAAACAAAACAAAGAATGGGTAGATATGAGTATAGAAAAGATGGTCCAGGCTAAGGAGAGAGGCGGCAATATAGTAGTTGTCACTGGCAGTGGACCGAATATCCACGAAGGGGTAACAACCCTGATAGCGGAATTAATACATAAAGGTATAATCGATGGAGTTACTACTTCCTCTGCTGTTGTTGCCCATGAAATGGCCGGAGCACTGGAAAAAGTCCACCGGGTAGATGGTAGAAAACTTGGAATTCCACAGGAAAAACTGCCCATAGATAATCTGGTTGAAGCAAGTATTCTCCCGGAAGAAGATGCTCTGATGATCAAAGAAGAATTTCCTTATGATGAAGATTATATTGCCAGGATACTGGCTGAAGAAGGAAATACCATCATAAAGGCTGCCGGCAATCTGGCCTATCCCCTGGGACTGCGTACAGAAAGAATAGCCAGGGAGGCAGAAGCCCTGGCCAAAGCCAATGGATTACCCCTGGAAGCCGTAGTCGGCCATGGGGCAGACAGAATGACCATGCTGGGAGCTGCTGCTGCCAACAATAAAGAACTCCTGGTAACAGTACCCCAACTGGTTGGCGGGGCAGCAGTTGGTTTGGCCATAGGGGACTCTATCTCTATTACTGAACGGTCTATGCGCATAGCAAAGATGATGGGTAAAGCAGATATTATTATCGAATCTGCTGTAGCCCTGACCCAGGAAATCCATGATGGGCCTTTTGAAATGTATACTGGCCATGGCATCTGGCCAGATCATGAAGGTTATTATACCTACAGCCTGGCTGATAAGACCATCATCCGGATCGATCTGGACCCAAACCTGGAGTTGGCCTGGAAAAAGCAACGTGAAAACAATGTGGTCCAGGAGGCAATTGCAAAAGGCCTGCCCAAGACCAAATTAACAGGAGTACCCTTTAGAATGGAAATGTCAGGTTTTTCAAGGTTACCTGGCAGTATTCCCATTATTGATGATATAGGTAAGGTCTGGCCTATCATTGCCCTGAAAGTAAGTGAAAGACTGGGAATAAGCCTTGACTTTATCTCTTACCCCCAGGCTACAGAAGAAGGCCAGAAGATGAGGGAATGGATAGTGAAAAATGTGCGGCCGGTAAATCGCAAAAAAATGTATGAGGCTTTTAGAAAATAAGTTACACTGATTCCAGTGTAACTTATTTTATCTGCAAAAATATCCAGCTTAATTGTTATTTGCAAAATCTTCTACTCTTGACACCTGCTGTAAAGGAGAGTCATCTCTTGCTAAAAAGGCTGAATTTACTATTAAAAACAAAATCAACATTGCCATTGGTCTATCTGCGATTTGAAAGTCAAACTGTAAATCAATAAATAAAGCCAATAAAGCCATTATTAGACCTAAAACCAATCCGCCACCTTTTTTATTAAAATCGTATTTTTTCAATATAGTTAGAGCAATCTTACCAAGCAAATAAAGAAAATATATAATAAATAATAATCCCGGAATACCTAACTCAACAGTAAATTGTAAAAAAATATTATGGGTATGTGCCATCAGTTTCCCTTGTGCATACTCAGCATAAACCGGTCTGAAATTACCAATTCCCACCCCCAGTATCGGATGATCTCTAATAATCTCTATAGTGGTACTCCAGAGATTAATTCTATCCATGTTAGAATTAATGCTGGTAATTGTTTTGAATCTATCAATTACATAATCAGGAACTACAAATGGAATTATTAAAGCTATGATTAAAAGCAGGACCAAAAATCTCTTGTCCTTTAATACGGTAAATAATGCTAAAGCAACAATAGTACCCAGCCAGGCACCCCTGGAGAGGGTTAATAATAAAGCACAACTACAGGCTATAAAAACAATCCCTGCAAACCATCTCTTAACATTAGAGAGACTGGTTTCTGTAACTAAACCCAGTGAAATTGGAATAAAAAGCAGCAAATAAACTGATAAATAATTGGGATTACCAAAAAAAGAGACTACCCTACCTTCACTGAACCCCAACAAATATTCAAAAATCCCATAGGAAGCTACCAGTAAAGCAGGTATTAATAAAATCTGTTGAAATTTCAATATCGACTCTTTACTATCTATTACTTCATATAACATTAAATAAGACAGAAGAGCTTGCAAAACCATACTCCAATATCTAATACCATAAGATAAATTTGAAGCATAGAGTAGAGATATTGTACTTAATATTAATAGTATAAATAGCTCCCTGGCTATAGGTATAGCAAATATACCAGCTAAATTATAACCCTTATTTATTACAATTAATATCCAGGAAATAAGGGCAATTAATAAACCAAGATAAAAAAAAGCATTTAAAAAAGGAAATAAACCCAGAGCTATAAGTAAACCTATTCTTAATATAATGTTTAATTTTGAATTGTAGTTATTAATTTAAATCACATCCTCACCTTATATTAAGTGCAATTATTCCTGTTGCAATGATAACTATAATTATTTGCTAGAATATCTCTTATCTCTTTCCCAATTAGCTGAATTGGTTTTAAATAATACTCTGATAAACCCTTATTGTATCTTCTACCATCTTGCTCATTGAAAAATTATCCTTCGCGAAATTATACCCTTTTTCCGCTAATCTCTTCATCAATTCGTGCTCCCGGGATAAATAAAAGATCTTACAGGCTAATACATAGGGGTCAGCTACAGGAACTAGCAATGCCTCCTGTCCGTCAGTTATTTGCTCTGCTAGACCTCCACAAGCTGTGAGTATTACTGGCTTATTTGCGGCCATTGCTTCAACTACAGATAAACCCAAGCCTTCTTTTAGTGAACATAACACAAAAATATCCATAGCTGCTAACAGAGCCGGGATATCTTTTCGCTCTCCAGTAAAGATAATCATATCCTTAATATTTAATTCTTCAGCTAATTCTTCTAACTCATCTTTTTTATTGCCATCACCCACAATTAAAAATCTATAAACATTTCTCTGCTTATCAGACTTTAATTTATCTCTAATAAGCCCAGCTGCCTGCAACAAATATTGATGTCCTTTTATTTCCGTTAATCGAGCTACATTGCCTATTACAATTTCGTTTTCTTTGATACCCAGTTCTTCCCTGGTTCTATTTCTATACTCACTACCCCTTGCAAAAGCATTTATATCTATAGCAGGAGGTATAAGTACCAGCCTATCATAAGGAATATTAAAACCTTGATGAAGATGATCCGCTACTGCATGACTGACAACAATTATCCGCTCACCTTTTACCATACTCTTACTACCCAGGTGAATACTGTATTGACTATGAGCTGTTGTCACAAATGGTACCTTTGCCTTCCTGGCTGCATAATACCCTATCCAGGCTGGAACTCTGGAATGAGCATGAACAAGCTGGATATCTTCATCCTTTATTATTTTTTTCATACTTTTAATAGCTTTAAAAACTTTATGTAAAGATTTACTTTCCACATCCAATTGATAATGAATTACCCCTGCTTTTTTAAGGGCAGCCACTTTTTGCCCACCTGCTGAGACAACAAAGATATGGTGGCCTTCTTCTTTTAAAGCACAGGCTAAATCAAAAACGTGACTTTCAACTCCACCAGTATTCAACTCAGGAAGTGTTAATAATATTCTCATTATCATTCATCCTTATTTTGTTTTCCTTGAATTACAGGACAATAACTTTGCAAACTAAGTTCATATAATTTTTATACCATAAGGTTTTAGTTTTTTAGCTGATTTCTTTAGAGTTATATCTACTAGACGGTTTGCTTGTAAAGGATGATTACATAATTCTATAAATCTACTAATAAAAAGATTTATGTCTTCCCTGTTAATACCAGGAAGTTTTTATTGATGTAGATCATATGAAAACATTGTATATAGCTTTACTAAATTATAAACTATTGCCCTCTTGGGGAAAACAGGTAATTTGTATATATTATCAACATCAATCACAACAAGCTCTATAGATTCTGTATGTTTTTCTCTTATCATAAAATTATAAAATGCAGGATCCTGGTGCAAAATTCTATAATTAGCCAGTTTTGCATATAAATCTGCCAACTGTTTTATTATTTCCTCCCTAAAAGTTTTACCAGGCCTGTTTTTTTTCACGTAATTTTCCAGAGTATTACCTTTAACCTCTTCCATCACAAAAACACTTTCTTTATAAAAAAAATTATTTTCCTTAACAAGAGCCAATACAGGTATTACTGTTAGAATATCGGCAGAGTGTAATCCCTTAGCAGTATTATAATGACGTAGTGCTTCTACTTCCCTGAATTGATTTTTATAATTTTATCATACCTGATCGGGGTATAGTATTTTAAATAATAAGCATTATCATCATAATTAAATTTATATACCTCACTTTTATGTGTATCCTGAACTAACTCAAAGGAAATATCATTCTTTTGATCATTCCATATAAATTCAATTATTTTACTGGCCATTCCAATATAGTCTTTATTATCATAATACAGAAGTATATTGTTTTCTAAACTGTATTTTCCCATTTTGTTTAAAACCCTTCTTAATAATTGATGAATTATAAAAATCTTTTTTGAATTTCTCTGGCTACTCTGATTGTATCATCAAGTAAAGGTGTGTTTTTTTGTGTGTCATATAATTCTGTCATAATATTTTTTAATGTTCCTGTTCCCAGTTGCTCATAATCTATAAAGCTTATATACCCCTTCTCTTTCAGTAATTTACATACCTGCAAATAACGGGGTCTTCTTTTACTTTTATTACTTTCCAGACCAACTACAATAACTTTATTATTACCACTGGCAGCCTCCGAAATCATCGATACACTGTCTTCAGTAACAATTATAAAATCACTTATACCAATCATCATGGGTACTGGATTATCTTCCCACTCATGGGCAATAATTAAAAGGGGGCATTTATTATTGGGAAACCTATTTTTCAATTCCTTTTCAACTGCTTCAGGTGTTCTCAAAGATGTTGTCAATAAAAATTGCCCATCATTCTGAGTAACAAAATTTTCTACCTCTTCTAACAAACTGTCTACCACTGCCATGTCCATAGTATAATATGAATCAGAACCTCCCAATAATATGCTTACTAAAGGACTTTTTAGAGATAATAGATCGGTTTCAAGCATGTTATTCCATTTTTCAATTTCCTTCTCTATAAATGCTTTATTAATTCTATTGGGAGCTCCTATTGTTTTAATTATATTTTTTTTATCAGGTGGTAGATCATGTTCAGGAATTACAGCTAAATCAAAAGGAGCAGTTCCTATAAAACTGGGTGTCATACAGACTACAGACTTAACGCCCTTTAGTTTGCTCAACATAGCATTAATGGTTGCAACAGAGGAGCCTGCAGACATAATAAGGTCTGGACTTGTACTAATAATTTCATCATAAGTATTATTTTTTAAAGATATTTTAAATAATAATTTTATAAATGTATTACTGATAGAAATAAATCTAAATATAAAGCCAGATATTCTAATTAAGAAATCAAAAAATTTCCTCTTATAATGTATCTGTATAACTTCAATCTTTACATCTCTCAACTGTTCTGCAATCCCCAAAGTCTGATTGAAATGACCAGGCCTGCCGTCACTGAGTATTGTTATTGTTTTCATTGATCTCACCTTTATAATATAAGCTGTTTAGCTTTTTCTTACCCTATATATCTCTTTAGTAAAGTAACTATTCTATAAGTGGCTCCTTTATTTTTTTCAATAACAATTCTGGCATTTTTTGCGTATTTTTCTATTAAAAATAAATCATTTAAAAATATTTTCATTTTTTCTATAAGTTCTTCCTTATCCTTAACCTGGATAGCTGCCTTGTTCTCCAGTAAAATACGTGTACTATCCTTAAAGTCCTCCATATGTGGGCCAAAGAAAACTAATTTGCCATGGGCAGCTGGCTCCAGTATATTATGTCCACCATATTCTACTAGACTTCCCCCTACAAAAACCAGGTCAGCCAGGGAATAGATTTTACCTAATTCCCCAATGGTATCTACTAATATTACTGATTCTCCCTCTCTTTCTTCTATTGCTGTTCTTCTGACAGTGTTTATTCCAGCATTATGATAAATTTCTTCAATTTCAGGAATCCTTTCAATATGCCGTGGAACCAGTATCAGCAAAAGGTTACTTTCTTCCTTTTTCAGTTCCTGATAGACCTCAATAAATTGTTCTTCTTCATTATCATGGGTACTTCCAACAACCAGTACCCTCTCCTTATCCTGAATTTTAAATTCCTGGAGATATTTTTCCTTGACTTCAGGACCTATCTCTGCATAATCCTGGTCTAATTTGGTATTACCAGTATTAAAGACCTTCTTCTCATCTGCCCCTAGCCCAATTATATAGGAGGCATCCTGCTCAGACTGCATGCAAAAAAGATCAATTCTTTTTAACATGTCTTTTAAATAGGGACCAAGATACCTGTAAGTTCTGGCACTACGGTCACTGATCCGGCCATTGGCATAAACGATCTTTATCCCCTTTTTATTGGCCTGCCTGATCAAATTTGGCCAGAGCTCCGTTTCCATGATAATTATTAGTTCTGGATTAAGAATATTTAGTACTTTTCTGACAACAATAGTAAAGTCCAGGGGAAAATAAATAAAAAAATCCGCCTCTTTAATTATCTTCCTAGCCATCTCCTGGCCTGTATCTGTCACTGTAGAGAAAAAAATAGTGTAATCAGGGTATTCCTTTTTTATTTCTCTTACTAATGGACTGGCAGCAACGGTCTCGCCAACAGAAACAGCATGGACCCAGATTAGCTTTTTCCCCTTCAGGTTTTTTATAAGTTCTGCCGGCAAAAATCCAAATCTCTGAACCAGGCCGTCCCGATATTTGCCCTTAAAGAGTTTTGCTATCAACAAGGGTAAAAGGATTATAAGTACTATAAATAAAACCAGGTCATATAAAAAAAACAAGAAATCAACCCCCTAGATGCGATAGATCCCACCTTCTATGCAACCATAACCATTGTTCCGGATATTGACGGATAACTTCCTCCATATTTTCCGTCAACTGCACTAAATAATCCTTCTGTTCATCCCTGGTGGCCTCCCGTGGTATATCATAATAAGGGTATATTTTTAATAAAAACTTACCAGGTTCTTTCCTGATTAAATATGCCGGCACAACCACTGCCCCAGTCCGCTGTGCTAACTGGACTGCACCAGGATAAGTGGAGGCAGGCTTTCCAAAGAAATCTATTAGCCAGCCGTCTTTCCGGCCATTCTGGTCACCGAGAATAAGCAAAAGTTCCCCCCTTTTCAGGGCTGTAATAGCCTGGCGGACTGACATTCCACGGGGTATGATCTTGACACCCTTGGATGTTCTAATCTCATTTATCTTTTTATCAAAATAGGGATTATTTTGAGTACGGGCAATAGCATTAAGGGGATAACCCTGGAGAGATAATATTGAGGCCAACCATTCCCAATTACCAAAATGGGCACTATAAACAATAACCCCTCTTCCTGTCTCATAGGCTTCCTTTAAGTATTCTGCTCCCTCTACTTCAATTACTTTAGCAAGGTCTTCTTTCTTTAACTTCTTTAATTTCATAAACTCAATCAGGGTTATGCCCAACTGACAATATACCTCTTTACAGAGACCAGTAAGCTCTTCTGCAGATAATTCCTCACCATAGACCATTTTCAAATTATCAATGGTTACTTCCCTTCTATCTTTCAGCAACCCATAGATCAGCTTACCTAATCCCCTGCCTAAAAGATAACCCCTGGGAAAGATATTTATTAAAAAATAGATGACCAAAAAAAAGCTATATAAAACTAAATCCAGCATAAAAATCCACCTAATTAATATATTTTAGCCCTGATCAGGTCCTGTAAATTCAACATGGCTACAGGTTTTTGGTCCTCAACAACAGGCAAATCATTTATCTCCTTATCTTCCATTATCTTAAGGGCTTCTGTGGCCAGTTTATCAGGAGAGATAGTTACAGGGTCCTTTGTCATTACCTTGTAAACAGGTTTGTCTAAAAAATCAACGGACTTTTCCAATAATCTTCTGATATCACCATCTGTAATGATGCCCACAAGATAACCATCTTCATCTACCACAGAGGTTGAACCCATCCGGGATTTTGTCATGGTAAAGAGGGCCTGTTTGACACTGGTTTCTGCATCAACAACCGGATTTATATCCCTTTCTGCAATTATATCTTTTACCCTTGTCAAAAGCTTTCTTCCCAGGCTGCCCCCGGGGTGAAACAAGGCAAAATCCTCTGCTGTAAAGCCCCGTAAGCTGGATAAGCTTATAGCCAGGGCATCACCTAAAGCCATAATGGCAGTGGTACTGGCAGTGGGTGCCAGATCATAGGGGCTGGCCTCTTTTTCCACACTGGCAATTATGGCCAGATCTGCATATTGAGCCAGAGAAGATTCTTTCTTTCCTGTAAAGGCAACCAGCCTGGCCCCTATCCTCCTGAGGGAAGGAATCAGGGCCAATACCTCCTCTGTCTCCCCACTATTGGAAATAGCAATCAGGATATCAGCTCCAGTTATCATCCCCAGATCCCCGTGTAAGGCCTCTCCGGCATGGACAAAAAAGGCCGGTGTACCAGTACTGGATAAGGTAGCAGCAATCTTTTTACCAACCAGGCCGGATTTGCCTACTCCTGAGACTATCACCCTGCCTTTACTTTCCATGATTAATTCAATCAGTTTTACAAAGTCTTCCTTAATAATATTCTTCAAATTCAGTATGGATCTGGCTTCTATATCCAGTACTTTATGGGCTTCTTCTATACACCTTTGAGCAAATTCTTTTTTAGAAGATAAGCTTTGCTTCATCTTAACCCATCCTCCGGTAGATACTTTTAAGCTCCCCTCTTCTTGACGAGAGCATCAATGGCCAGAACTTCCTGGAGAAGTTCCTCCAGTTCATTCAGGTAAAGCATATTGGGCCCATCACTTAAGGCCTCTTCTGGATTATCATGGACCTCCATAAAGAGGGCATCAATACCAACAGCAGCAGCTGCCCGGCTGAGATAGGGCACAAACTCCCTGTCACCACCGGAGGTCTCACCTCTGGCCCCTGGCCTCTGCACACTATGGGTAGCATCAAAGACCACTGGATAACCAAGACCCCTCATTATAGGCAGAGAACTCATATCAACTACCAGATTATTATAACCGAAACTGACCCCCCGCTCAGTCAGGAGAAGCCGCTCATTACCTGCACTGACCAGTTTATTAATCACCTTCTCCATATCCCAGGGAGCCAGGAATTGTCCCTTTTTTACGTTTATTATCTTACCGGTCTCTGCAGCTGCCAGCAAAAGGTCTGTCTGCCGGCACAAAAAGGCAGGAATCTGCAGGATATCTACAATCTCTGCCACAGGTCCCGCCTGCTCTGGTTCATGAAAATCAGTTAAAACCGGTACCCCCAGCTCTTCCTTAATGCCCTTTAATAAGTCCAGGCCTTCCTCCAGCCCTGGTCCCCTGTAAGACTTAATGGAAGAGCGATTAGCTTTATCAAAGGAAGCCTTATATATATAAGGAATCCCCAGCCGATCTGTTATTTCTTTAATCTTTCTACCGATCAGCAGGGATCTTTCAGGCCCTTCCAGGACACAGGGCCCGGCAATAAGCACAAAGGGCCTATTATTATCACCAAAAACTATCTTGTCATTCAAAACTACCTGTTTAACTGCTTTTATCTTGATCTCCTCCTTAAAACAGGCCGTCACAAGGGACAGTTCTCCTGTTCTGTTTTCCAGTCCTATATCCTTTTTACTACTAATCCGCTATTCCTCTTTGCAATTTCCCCGAAGAATGGCTTCCACCCTGGCTACATCCTCCGGAGTATCAACCCCAATTGAATCATATTCAGTCTCTACAACCCTGATCTGATAACCGTTTTCCAGGGCCCGCAGTTGTTCCAGGGATTCTATCTTCTCTAAAAAGGTCTGTTCCATTTGACTATAATTCAGTAGGAAGTCCCTTTTATATACATAAAGGCCAATATGTTTATAATAAACTGCCCCCTCATTACGGGGATAAGGCAAAGGATAACGGGAGAAATAAAGGGCATTGCCCTTATTATCAGTCACAACCTTGACCACATTGGGGTTATTGATTTCTTCTACATCTGTTATCCTTTTTTTCAGGGTACTCATCACAACCCCGCTATCTTCATAAAAGGGTTCCAGGGCCTCTCTGACCATCTCCTGTTGCAAAAGAGGTTCATCACCCTGGACATTGACTACCACATCTGCCTTTAAATCCCTGGCTACCCGGGCAATCCTGTCTGTGCCAGATTGGAGATCAGGAGGGGTCATTACTGCCTTGCCCCCAAATTCCTCTACTGTCTGATATATCCTATCATCATCGGTGGCTACAATAACCTGGCTGATCTCTTCCATACCAGCCAGCCTTCTATAAACATGTTCTATCATGGGTTTACCATTGATTAAAGCCAGGGGTTTCCCGGAAAAACGGGTAGATCCATAACGGGCCGGAATCACTATAGCTATTTCCATCTCTAATTACTCCCTTCCTGAACTTCCTTGCCTTGGGCCTGTAACAAACAATCTAAGAATTCTTCTTCCCCATCTATCTTTACCTCTATCTCCAGAACTGCCAGCCTATATTTCCCCTTAAGTAAGGCCAGCATATTCTTCTTTAGTCTGGCCAGATCCTTTTCTGTAGTAACAAGTAAATCAACTTTTTCCAGGCCTGCTTCTTCCTCAGTACCTTTATTTGAAGCCTCTGAGTCTCTTTCTGTATCAGTCAGCTCAGCTTTCCAGCAAGGCCAATTCAGGATATCTTCTATATCCTGATCAGTAAACTGATAATGGTCTGGATAAATAAAATGATGTATCACTTCCCCGCCACATTCCTCCAGACTCTGCTGAAAGGAAGCCGGATTCCCAATTCCGGATAAGGCCAGTACTTTCTTGCCCTGCAGGTAATCAGCTGCCAGCAGCTGTGTTTCCCCCTCTTCCTGATATAGGCGGAGGGCTTTATTTTCATATCTGGCCATAAAAATTCCTGCTCTACTGTTATATTTCTTTAACCTTTTGACTATCTGGAGGAGTTCTTCTTCCTTTACAGCATTGATTTTGGTAAGGAGAAAAAGGTCGGCCCTTTTTAAGGCTGTTAAGGGCTCCCGCAAAAGCCCCCGGGGTAAGAGGTGTTCATAGCCAAAGGGATTACTGGCATCTATCAGCACCAGATCTTTATCCCTGGCCAGCTGCCAGTGTTGAAAACCATCATCCAGGAGGATGATTTCTGGCTGAAACTCTGCCAGGGCCAGTTGGCCGGCACTGTAGCGGTCTATCCCGGTAATTATCGGTACACCAGGCAGGACCTGGCTTAACATCAGGGCCTCATCACCAGCCTCTTCTGGCTCTACCAGCAGGTCCCTGCCATCATAGATTACTTTCGCTTCCTTTCCCTTGCTTTTATAACCTCTACTGATAATAAGGACCCTTAAACCCCTTTCCTGCCAGGTCCCGGCCAGGAACCTCACCAGAGGGGTCTTACCTGTCCCTCCTGTAGTAATATTGCCTATACTGATTACTTTACAGGGAAGTTCTTTGCTCTGAAGGATACCAGTCTTATAGAAGAAATAACGCAGGGAAATTATCAGGCGATAAAGCTGTTCCATTAAGCAGAATAATAAAGCTATTATAAAGGCCAGAGGGCCTTTTTCCTGACCAGAGATAACCCGCAAGAGATAAATTTCCAGCCTCTTTTCCACTTCTAACACGACCTTTATCCTGTAAACTGGTAAAAGCTACACAGAGGAAAACCACCTCCTCTGTCTTACTCACTGTATCATAAAGAGCACAGGAGAACCGGCCCCCTGTGTCACTCTGTCACCCGTATCATAAAAGCTCTGCTGCTTTTTTCTCTACCCTATTCAGGGCTTCCTCCATAATAAGCAGCCTTTCCTCCCTGGGCCTATCTGCCGGCAAGATAAGCTGCTCACCAATAACCAGGGTAGCCCTGGTACCAGGAAGGGGAAAATTAAGCCTATCCCAACTGGCAAAAGTTTTTTTGCGTTCTATGGCCACCCCTACAGGGATAATCGGCACACCGGTCTTTTCCTGGAGATAGATGGTGCCGGGTTTTACCTTATGGATAGGGCCTGTCGGCCCATCAGGGGTTATAAAAACAGAATCGCCCTCCCTGATCCTCCTGACCAGGCTAAGCAAAGCACGGCCTCCTCCCCTGCTGGAAGAGCCCCTTATCAGCTGATAACCATATTTCCGGAGGACCCTGCTGATATACTCCCCGTCACGGCTGGAACTGGCCAGAGCCAGGTAGTTCTGCCCCCTAAAATAAAAAAGGGGTATCCAGAGTTTCCCATGCCAGACGGCAAATAAAGCCGGTTTTCCATCAGATATATCCTTCAAATTCTCCTTTCCGTATACCTCTAACCTTGTCCACCAATTCGAGGCCAGGTTCAGTAAGTAAAATAAGGCTGGATAGAGAAATAGCTTTATATTATCAGATATTCTTTTTTTCATCAAAACACCTCTTAAAACTCAATCTGCCCCTGATATAATTTACAGTAAATCCCTCTCTTACTCATCAAAGAATCATGATCCCCCATCTCTACAATCCGGCCCTTATCCAG
>ERZ773359.458-NODE-458-length-58504-cov-35.508922_pt1 | contig 58504 bp, 58 predicted proteins | sample MGYA00374955_ERZ773359 | MGnify/ENA primary metagenome ERZ773359 (study PRJEB29098, sample SAMN04486028) | biogas fermenter metagenome | study: EMG produced TPA metagenomics assembly of the Biogas fermentation microbial communities from Germany - Plant 4 DNA1... | reverse complement strand
TTTTACCTACTAAGACCAAAGGCTAAAATGCAAATTCCTATACTATCAAGATATTCATTACCGAAAAGGTTTTGAGTAACCGAATTGGCTTGCATTCTTAATGCTGTTCGAGGAGTCATATCAGCAGTTTCCAAATACTCAGAAGCAAGTCTGTTCTTCCACTCTCTGTATTCATCTTCCTCTGTTCTTTCGATCATATCATCAGCTTCCAATGTATCGGAGCCAAGGTTTTACCACGGATTGTCTGTAGATGCTTGTAACGGCACTTCAGCCGACACATTAAATGTAAGCAACGACAAGACCATAGTTACAATTAATAATGCTACCATTAATTTTTTAAAACTCATTTTTATCTCCCCTATCATTTTTTTATGAACATTTTTCTCTTTGTCTGTGCTTGCTAACAAAAAAAGCTACCATTGATGAAATAATAAGTGATATTCCATTTAACAACAATAAAAAGAAATATACCGCAATTATAAAGGATCCTCCGATAAACCAGCCAGGATTACCTGCCGCAAACGATAGATACTCACCATATATTCTGGTAAGTATTAAAAACAAAACTGTTGTTATCCAACATCCTATAGGGACAAATGAATATATGAATTTCAAATCCTGACACATATTCGTTAGTACTTTTTCTATCAATTTATAATTGATATATGCTACAATGCAAACAATAAGTAAAGGCAATAAATTCTTAATATCCCTAGAACTAATCATCGATGCATTTACAGGCATATCAAATCTTGATGGAATTATATTGTCCCCATTCTTCTGTGCTGCTTCATAAGATAAACGGGATAACAACGAAAACAAAGGCGGAATAAACGCAAATGTCAAAGCATTGGTTATTCCGATTATTCCCAACCTTAGTATGCTTTTTAGTTTCATGGATTCTCCTCCCTTTACATTTTAAAATGTATTAAACTCTACTATTGATATAATCCATCCCTCTCTTTCCTTAATAAGCAAAATATTCCTTTTGTAATTTTAGCATATTTGAAATCAAGTAACAATAGCAATTTATTATCAGAACTCTGCTAACGCACAAATATTATCTATAACAAAAATTTAGTAAAAGTTTTTATAATTCATGTAAAACTCATTCTCCTAAAAATATTTCTAAATATACGTAAAAATCTAACTATCGACCCCATCTAAAAACATGGTAAAATCCCGGGTTTGACAGCAAACAAAAAAGCCTGTAAACCATTAATACAAAAGTATTTGCAGGCTTTAATAATCTTGCACAAATTGTGTAATATTCTTATGTTTTTTATCTCTTAAGAATTCTAAAGCATTCTTCAATTTCCCCTCAACTGACAAGCTATACTTTATCGGGTTTTTCATCGGTGTTTCGGTAATAGTACCCTATCACTTATTTTTTATGAATTTTTCTGTCTGTGCTTGCTAACAAAGAAGGCCACCATCGAAGAAATAATAAGAGATATTCCATTTAACATCAATAACAAAATATACAACAGATTTATAAATGAGCCTCCAAAAAACGATCCATGATCCTTTGTTGCAAACATTAGATATTCATTATATATTCCGGTAATCAATAGAAATGAAACTATTATTATCCAACATCCTATAGGGATAAAGGAATATATGAATTTCAAATCCCGGCACATATTCGTTAGTACTTTTTCTATCAATTTATAATTGATATATGCCACAATGCAAACAATAAGTAAAAGCAAAATATTCTTAATATCACTGGAACTGATCATCGATGCATTTAAAGGCATGTCAAATCTTGACGGAATTATATTGTCCCCCTTCTTCTTTGTTGCTTCATAAGTTAAACGGGATAACAACGAAAACACAGGCGGGATAAAAGCAAATGTCAAAGCATTGGTTATTCCGATTATCCCCAATCTTAATATACTTTTTTGCTTCATGGATTCTCCTCCCTTTACATTTTAAAATGTATAACATATTGCTATTGCCATGTAATCCATTCCTCTCTTTCCTTTAAAAGCAAATTATTCCTTTTATAATTTTAGCATATTGGAAAATAAGTCACAATAGCATATCATTGTCATAATACTGCTAACGCACGAATAATGTTTACAAACAAGAATTCGGTAAAGAATTTTAAAATTCATGTAAAACCCATTTTTCTCAAAACTATCTTTAAATAAATGTAAAAATCTAACTCTCGACACTCATCGAAAAATATGGTAAAATATTAATGTAGATCAATATACCATTAAATCGACTAACACCATGCAATAAACTTTATCTCCCAGGGCTTGCAATTACAGGATGGCTAATTCACTTCTTTACTTTATTAACATACAAAAGGCTGAAAGTTTTGATTATTGGTTCATAAGATAATACTGATAATCGTTGTTAAAGGGCTATTACCTGAATCCTAAGGGAGGGAGTTTCAATGATCAATTTATTGCGTGATAATATCCACATGCTGGACAATACTTCAATATGCATTGACAATGTAAGTCATGACGGAATACGCTGGCACGAAGTTGAAGTATCCGGTATTTCACCCCATGGAATCAAGTTTTACTCCAAATTAAGCTTTGATACTGAAAAAGCTTTAAAGAACGATTTACATGTTTACAGCAAGCTGACAAAATTTGATTTTTCCATAGAAGGATACATAGTCGAGAAAAAAGCTGTGCATAACGGTTATTTCTACAATGTCAGGTTTAACAATATTGATGAACGTACGAGAATTCAATTGGATGAGATTTTAAATATTAACAGATCCCTTGCCTCTGTTGCTTGGTAAATCCTTTAACATTATACTCATAAAGGCTCTGTTGAAATAGGAACCTACACTTTCGGTAATTTGATTTTATAGAATCCTTTTAAATTAGATACGGTGGGTTGATACAAAATCAATCCACCGTATTTTAATGGTATCTGGCGTCCCGGATAGGAATCGAACCCATATCAGTGGAACCGGAATCCACCGTCTTATCCATTAGACTACCGGGACACATACTTACATTTCACATGTAAAATTTGTTCACCACTATTATAGCAGAATTTTATAGTTTTACAACTGAAAATTATCGTCATTTTACATTAAAAATACAATAAGCCAGTTATCAATAATGTATCCCAGAGCATATCCCAGCAAAGTTGACCATATATAAACCAAGCCAAACACCGCACCCTTGAGACGTTCATCAAAGTTGTAAATCGCATTTATTCCTCTGGTCATAATTGCACTATGCCAGACAGGAGTGACAATCGAAAGCATAAAAAATGAAATATAGAAAACAGCCCCCTTTGGGCCGTAGAATCCGTTTGAAAGAAAAAGAAAAAAAGCATTTACGGGTACAACAAGAAAATGGGATACCACATATATTTTCATAAGCTTTATAAGCTGTCCGTTGATATTCTTTATTCTTTCCTTAACCCTGAAAAATTTGAATATATCAAAAAGGGGCAAAGCAAAAAAAACAATATCAATAAGCCCTGCCAATATGATGAAACACAGCGTGAGGGAAATATTAAACAATAGTGCGGTTGGAGGCTTACGCAAAAAATACATCGGTAAATCAGCATATAAGCTAAAACCCATGTCTATAAAACCAACCAAAATAATTCCCAGATACAGGGTTAATAATTTATCGGATATTTTCTTATAAAATGACTTCGGAAAAAGCAATATATCTAATAAATTGTTATTTGACACTATTAAATTTCCCCTTAAATGATTTCTAATTCTCTGTCACTTTTAAAAATCTACTATTTATAATACAACCTTGTTCATGTAAAAGCAACGAAAAAAATGAAAAAAAGCCCAGGCAAATAAAACTGTTATAAAATATGAGAAAAAAATAATGTATATCATAAAAGCTTTACAACCAGAAAAAGCAGCAACACAATACTTCCTATCAAAGCCAGATTAATAACGGTACTCGTAAGCAGCTTCGGTTTATTATGGCTGGGCCTTAAGTGAAGCTCGGGACCAAGTTCTTTTTGAGCTCCATTCCTCCTGATATAGTTGTTTATTACTTCCTCTGCCTCCTTTAAAATATGGTCGCTTATTTTGTTATCATTCTTTGAAAAAACCTTCTTTATGTTTTTGCCAACACCCCTCTCAGGCTTGTTCTTTAATACCAAAATAGCCTCTTCAATAAAATTGGAAGGAATATTTCTTATTACTACTACTCTTTTAGTGTTATCACATACCATAAAACTCCTCCGAACATCCTATTATTCTTAAAAAGTTTGCCCTTTTCAAACTTTTGGGAATACATAGTTCATATTGCCATCACAGCAGTGATTTCCGCTAGACCAAGCCACTGCTGTGATATGCATTCAGAGATAGTTTTTACAAATGTCCAGGAAATTATACACAGAACTTTGTTTACCGTTTCCATATCTTTGCCACCAGCACGGTCATATCATCCACAGGCTTGTTTCGGCATCTCGAGCATGCCTCTGCAAGTATGCTGTCGGCAATAACCTGGGGATTTATGCTGTCAAGGTCTTCGATAAACTTTATAAGTGTCTGCTCTCCCCCCTCTTCCTGCTTGAAAGAGTCTATAATCCCATCGGTAACCATTATAATGAAATCTCCGTTGCTTACGTTTTTGCATACGAGCTCGGTTTCTATATTACTCAATATGCCTGCCGGCAGGGAAACGGTTTTAATAACTTCAATTTTGCGCGGCCTTTTTATAAATGTCGGCACAGCCCCAATTTTCACAAATTCAACCTTACCGTCATAAAGGTCTACAGCACAGAGGTCAATAGTGGCAAAGGAATCATCGTCGGATTTCAGCACAAGTATTGAATTGATCAGCCTTATAGCAGTATCCTTGTCAAAGCCGGTTTCCATAAACTGCTCCAATAGCCCGATGGCTGCCTTGCTTTGGTTAAAAGCTCGCTGTCCGGTACCCATTCCGTCGCTTAAAGCCATAACATGCTTACCGTCGCCAATGTTCAAAAAGGTATAATTATCCCCAGAAATCATGCTCTCATGCTTTGACATTCTGGCAACTCCTGTAGTTATACTGAAAACTTCTTCCTCCACCAGCTTAAGATTGCATGTCCCCAATTTATGGTTGTACACACACTCACTTCTGTCTTTTACCATCCTTCTTTTGAGGACATCGGACACCATCTTCTCAATGGAATCCAAGCATTTATTGGCCCCGGCACATCCCTTGTGGAAAATATTAACCTCGAATTTATCCCACTTGTTTTTATAAACTACAACATCCTTAACCTTTACCCCGCTATTTTCAAGCTCCGACAAAAGCTTTTCCTCCAGATCCCCTTTGAATTCAATATCGTTATTTATCTCCAGCGCCAGGTTTGAAATCACATTGGAAAGCCCGTCCAATTGCTGGGATATCAATCCTCTGCTCTCTCCCATTCTGTTCTTCCATGACATATCCACCTTGAACAGTTCATAAATGTTATTTACCTGTTTTACAAACTCGCCAATGCGCTCACATCTTTCCATAAAGTACTCCGGAATATCCGTTTCTTCTATCCATCCTTTCTTCTCAAGGCTTTCCACCACTCTAAACATTACCTGGTATGTATTGTAGAAATTCCTATCCCAGCAATGGAGGCACAAACTGCAGTCCTTGCACACTTTGTCCGCCACTCGGTCAAAGAGGCATGAGATGTCTTGATTTCCGGTTACCATTTTGGCTTGAGATATTTCGTCAAAGGTCTTTGACAGTTCCTGAAAAGCTTTTGCAAAATTGTTCAATCTCTCAACAGTCAATTCCTTAATACGCTCGCTGTAACTGGCCTTATCCTTTAAAACCGCAGGACTGGCCGAAAAAACACCCATAAAGCCGTTAATGGTTTTTTGAGGAATAGCCGTAAAAATTATAGATGAGAAAATCATATCTTTAATATATAGAAGCACTTCCGTTGATCCGTTTATATAAAGGGTCAGTATTGCGTTTCCAATAACAAAACCCAATGCGGCACCGGTCTTGCCAAGATTTCTGAACACTCCCGCCAAAAGTCCGCAAAATCCATAAGTTCCAATTATCAAAGGCGTAACAGGATTGGACAGGGTAACAACCAGTCCGACAATTATACCCACTGTCGAACCCACAGCCGGCCCGGCTTTGTAACTGAACAGCATTACTGCCAGTATACCAAACACATTTGTCAAGGATGCTCCTGCTATTTGCATATCTCCAAAGCCCGTCAATGCAATTGCAGCCAGCATTGCCAAACTTATTGCTTCTTCACTGGATATCTCACGATTAATACCCGTTCCGTCAATTAAAGGTATGCTTCTTCTGAAAATAAATATCAATGAAAATACCAACGCAGTGTATAACAAAGCTCTTAAAATATCATACAATAAAAATCCATGCATACTCACCGGTATTAACTGGGAAACAGCTATGCTTACCAGTCCGATAAGCGAATACTTAATTCCGTCCCTGGCTGTTTTGTTCTTGAACAGCCGTTCAATTACAGTAAAGGAAACAAGAAACATTAAGCCAACATACAGTTCTTCCACTGCTCCGCCGGTGAGCATTCCCATTATTACTGCCGCTGCCATCAAAACCCTGTTTGTGCATATACCTGCCGAAGCTGCATAAAATGCCATACCAAAAGGCATAAGACTGTCAAATAAAGATACTCTTCCTAATAAAAAGGTCACTAAAAGCAATACAATATTTCCTTTTGATACAGCCAGTCCTCCCAAAATACCTCCTTTTGTTTTTTCATACCCTAAATCCCTTAATTTCTGATTAGGAATAAACTGTGTTTTCATCTTTTGTAACCCCCTGAAATATATTTTTTTAAAATTTTTCCGGTTTTGTTTTGCAGAACCGATTATAAAACAGGGGGATAAAAATGTTTGTCGGTTTTGGTTGTGGCTGTCCAAAATTATTATGACACTTGTCTGCAAAACACAACCGCAGACAGCACCGGACTAACTTCAAGAAAGATTGACTCAATGTTTTTATTTAAGTTTGAAATTGCAAATACCTTCGACTATTTTGTAGTATTTCGTCAAAAACTTTTTTTGTACCCAATTAAAAAATATCAGATTAAATTGTTATTGCTACAATAATATTATAGAACAAGTACAGCAAAACATGAAATTATTATATAAATTTCCCAAGATGTTTTTAAATTAATAAGGAAATAAGATTTAGCATTAAGATATTCAGGCAAAAATACCGGTGTTATCCGTAAGGATACCAACTAATCGGATACACCATTGTAGGAATAACTGAAATCCGGGAATGTCTCGTTCCAAATCTTAATACAATATTCATGGGAAAAATTGGGATCTTGATTTATTATCTCGTTTTCTTTTGCCAATTCAGCGGAGTAATCCTCAAACTTATAGGTAGTGATAAGGCCGACACCGGTTTTCATATGTGTTACCAAGGGTACTGCACTATAGTTTTTAACAGATACTTCTTCTCCTTCTTTTTTTCCTATGGTAACCTGTGCCATTGCGCCCACCATCCTGTCAGCTATTCCGTCTCCCCTCTCATTGGTGGAATTAATAAAGTTTCCAAGGGAATAATAAACCAGCATCTTATTTCCATTATCACTTTCTATCCATTCCACCGGTTGAATCACATGAGGATGGGCTCCGATGACCAAATCAACTCCCAGTTCTGCCATATATTCGGCCAATTCCCTTTGGCTTTTTGAAGGCGTATGCATATATTCGGTTCCCCAGTGAGGTGCAACAATAATAAAATCCGCAAGCTCCTTTGCCCTTTTTACATCCCTTTCTATTTTACTTTTATCCAGAAGGTTAACGATATACGGCATGTCCTTGGGTAAAGGAATTCCATTGGTTCCATATGTATAATTCAGAATGGCTACTTTAATATTGCCTTTTTCATAAATATATATGTTATTATCCTGTGCTTCCTGACTGTCGTTAATTCCCAGGACGGCAATTTGAGGATGGTTGGTTTTCCAATAATTCATGCAATTCAAAACACCCTTTTTCCCTTTATCCAAGGTGTGGTTTGTAGCATGCAGCACCACATCGATTCCTGCTTTAACCAAAGCATCACCAACCTCAAAAGCCCCGTTAAAGCTTGGATAACCGGTTAGTCCCAGTTCCTTTCCTCCCAATATTACCTCCTGGTTGACTATTGCAAGATCAGCTGCTTCCAAATCCTCTTTTACATTTTTAAATAAATGGTCATAATTTAAAGTGCCGTCTTCCCTTTTGCCGCTATCGTGAATTTTGGTATGTAGCAAAACATCTCCTATCATTACTAATGTTATCTCACTGTCCGGACCTTCAGTTGTTTTATTTAATTTGTCTTCAGAAGATTCATCTATTGTTTCGCTGAAAGCATCCGAGATATTTTTATCTGTCATGCTTGTCTCATTTGGATTACTTGCTTTTCCGCCATCTCCTTCTGTTCCAACTTCACTCAAACCCGGTTCAAGAATGACACCGCCCGTTTTCTTATCGATACTACAGCCCGCAAGAACAGTAACGATTAAAAGAAGCATTGCCAAAAGTCTTAATTTCGGTTTATTCTTCAGTATATTCATTATTTTCATGACCTCACCTTTTGATTTTTGAATACATCCGTCTGTTGACAGCATATTTTTTTGCTTTAACGTTTATATTATATCATTTTTAAAGTACTTTCTTATATACTCTTCAGGCTGAAAAGTTGAAGAAAAGTACATCAACAGCAAATACGCGAAAATTTAAGTACACTTAAATCAATGCAATTTTTTTAGCATTAAAAAAGCAGCTGTACACTAATGTACAACTGCTGTGGTGGGCACTATAGGGCTCGAACCTATGACCCCCTGCTTGTAAGGCAGATGCTCTCCCAGCTGAGCTAAGCGCCCGTTTGGTGACCCATAGGGGATTCGAACCCCTGTTACCGCCGTGAAAGGGCGATGTCTTAACCACTTGACCAATGGGCCATATTAAAATGGTAGCGGCGGTCGGATTCGAACCAACGACACTACGGGTATGAACCGTATGCTCTTGCCAACTGAGCTACGCCGCCATATGCTTTGTACCGCCGACTTCTTGTTAAAAGTCCAGCACGCTTTACTATTGTAGCAATACATAAATAAAAAGTCAAGTATTATTTATAAAAATTCCGGTGTGAATTTGTGGCAATTAAAATATAGAGATAACATGCATAATATGGTATAATGTTAAAAGTAGGGGCTGCTTAAATTCTATTACATAAGTTCGCTTCTGATGTATTTGAAATGGGGACTGTTTAGTGAGAAAACCTTTAATCAAAAAGCATATTTTACTTCTCTTTTTAATACTTGGAATAACCCTTGCAACATCCTGCCAAAGTAGCATTAAGGCATCGGTTTATCTTTCCGGTGCAGACATGCGTTATGAAAACGGTAGATATGAAGACGCCATTGAATATTATGATTTGGTTATCAAGTTAAATGAAAGTCTTGATAAAGCTTATAACGGAAAAGCAAAATGTCTTGAAGCGTTAGGCGAACATGAAAAAGCGCTGGAGTATTGCGACAAAGCACTGGAGCAAAATGGTGATTTTGCTGACGCTTATAATACCAAGGGAGATGCCCTATCCAGTCTCAACAGGTTCGAGGAATCTTTGGAAAACTATATGAAGGCCTTTGAACTTGAACCTAAAAAAAGCCTTTACGCAAACAATATTGCTTATGCCTATAACAGTCTTGAAAAGTATGAAGGGGCTCTTGAATACAGTGAAAAGGCCATAGAACTTAACAAGAAAAATGATTCTGCATATATCAACAAAGGCTACGCTCTTGAAGGTTTGGGTAAATTTACCGAAGCCTTGGAATGCTATAACAAGTCTTTAGAGTTAAATCCTTACAATCCTGTTTGTTATATTAACAAGGGCAATTTGCTCGAATCTCTGGGAAAGTCTGATGAAGCAATAGAATGCTTTGATAAAGCATTGGAATTGGATCCCGATGACTTGGATACTTTAAATTCAAAAGGTGATTCCTTAAACTCCCTTGGTGAATTCGAAAAAGCTATAGATTGCTTTGATCAAGTTTTGGAAAAGGATTCGAAAAATGCTTATGCATATGTTTCCAAGTCCATTTCCCTCTACTGTCAGGGCAAATACGCCGAATCCATTGAATTATGCGATAAAGCTCTTGAGATAGAACCCGAGTATGCCAATGCCTACACCTGGAAGGCTAAAAGCCTGATAGAAATAGACGATGATTTGGAAAATGCCAGAAAACTTTGTGACAAGTCCATCTCCATCGACAACAACCCCTTTGCATACAATACCAAAGGACTCTCGTACATATTAGAATATGATTATCCCAAGGCAATTGAATGCTTTGAGCAGGCAATTGAGATTGATCCAACCTATGATAATGCTTATACCAATAAGATTTATTGCCTGTATCATCAGAAGAATTACTCGAAGTGCATTGAGTTTGCCAAAAAATCCTGGGATCTTTTTAAAGATAACCGGGATATGCCGTGGTATATAGGGGATTGCTACTCGTCACTTCAAGAGTCGGATAAAGCTATTGAATATTATAAAAAAGCTCTGGAAATAGATCCAAAAGCAACAAGCCTTATTTTAAGCATCGGTTGGGAATATTATTATCTCCAGAAATATGACAAGGCAACGGAATATTTGAACAAGGCAAAAGAGGTATCTCCCGGTGATGAATCCGTTAATTATTTCGAATCGCAGCTTAAGAAGCAAAAGCTTCCCGAAGCTGAAAGAATAGTGGATTTTGTCAAGGAAAACTACTTGTATTTTGATAAAGTAAACAACTTTGATAAGCAATCGGAACAATTTAAAGCAAAGGGTAATGTTAGTATAAATGATATATCCCAATTTATCGAAAGTATAAGACTAAAGGACGACATGTTCACCTTCTTCATTCATGGAGAGGAATATGACTGGATAAAGCAAGAAGAAAGCATTTCACAGATTGAGTCAAAACAACTTGACTCAAACATACATTACATAAAAATCAAGTCCTTCAATGTCAGTGTCAGTTGGGAGTTCAAAGAAATTATTGACGGAATCGAAAATCCTGAAGACAAGGTTTTGGCAATAGACCTTAGAGACAATACCGGAGGTGTTACCTCTGCAGCTTCCGACATCCTTGATTACCTTTTGCCGAAATGTACTCCCTGCTACATAGTTAATAGGGATGGCTCCATGTATCCTTTCACCTCGGATAAGAACTCAATAAAGTTCAAAAAAATATTGATTCTTGTAAACGAATATTCCGCAAGCAGCTCCGAAATACTGGCATTGGGCCTGAAAAAGCATTTAAACAATGTTGTGATAATCGGTCACTCCACTGCTGGCAAAGGAGTAGGGCAAGTGGTTTACGAGGACAAGGAAAAGAAATATATGATATTCCTGGTAAACTTCTACTGGAATGTCATGGAGGAAAATATAATGGGAAAAAAGATTAATCCCGATGTGTATATAAAAGGCTCCGACGATTCTTCGTACATAAAGGAAATAAAACGCCAAGCTTCAATATAATTTAATTGAAAGCAATGATTATTTTGTGGAATTTTACGTTTTCGATGATTTCACTCTATTAAAATCCCATCAATACAAAAAGAGATCCACTTACGGACCTCTTTTTTACCTTCCTTCATACCAAACATTATAATCAGGCTGGATTCAAGCATGTCTTTACTTTCTTGCTCATATTGCTTTGAGCAAATATTATAAAATATCTTCTATAATAGTTATTCGTTGAACAATGTCGTAATTGTGGGGTAAAATAGAAAAAATTTTATATTTTCATCACTCTTTAGGTAATGAAACATAAAACGTTGTTCCTTTTCCCAACTCGCTGTCAAACCAAATCTCTCCTTTATGCACCTCAGTAATTGCGTGCTGAACCATGTAAAGCCCCAGTCCCGTTCCGTCCTTACGATGAAATACAAAAGGCTGAAACAGTGATTTTCTTATTTCCTCCGGTATACCGGGGCCGTTATCGTTTACGGATATGAGAACCCGGTCTCCCTTATCTTTTATATGTATTTTTATTGTCCCCCCATCCTTGAGCACCAGAATCGCGTTTTCAATTAGATTTTCCATAGCCCTTTTAAACACTTTAACATAAAGCTCTATATCCGATTCATTGTCGGTTATTAAAATGAGTTCAATATTGCTTATATCGCAAGTAGGCTTCATCTCCTCTATAATTTGGGTAATAATCAGATCAGGATTGACTCGGACAGGCTTTTCAGGTCTAAAAATATTCAATAAATCAATAACCGAATTGTTCAATGAGTCAACCTGTTTTATAATCCTTTCAAAATAGCTGCGTTCTTTTTTAGATGTGGATGTCATCATTCCCAACTGTCCCAGTCCTCTTATGCTGGCAAGAGGATTTTTCAAATCATGTACGGCAATTGCCATCAGTTCTGATGAGGGAATCGTTTTCTTTGATGACTCTGAACTATTATTGGTTCTCGATTTCTTTTCTATTTCTTTTTCTATAGCATCCACACATGTCACTGCTATTGTCAACCTCCCCGGATGAGCATACTCGTTCAATACCGAAATATTAATAGCCCCAATTACTTTTGAATCGTTAAAAATCGGCACCCCTAAGCAGGAAAACGACTTATATATACTTGAAAAATGTTCAACACCGTATATGAAAACAAGTTGCTTCATTGATATTGCTGTTCCCCCACCGTTATTTCCTATGTACTCTTCTTTCCAGCATGCACCCAAACATAATCCCTTGTCTTTTCCTCCCAGTTCATCAGCAGGTCCCCGAATGTCTATAACCCAACTCTCGCTGTCAAGCAATGCAACCATGTGGGGTATACCGGCCAGGCTGAGAGACAGAAAATCCAAATATGGCCGTGCCGCCTCAATTAAGTAATCATTTTCCTTCAATTTCTGCTCCAATTCCTCTTTTGACAGGAATGCAAATTTCAAATTTGAAGGATCAACTTTCAGATTTTTGCATCGATTCCACGACTCCACTGTTATAGGACGTATAATGGGCTGCTCATCAATAGCCTTTTTTAGTTCATTCCATTCTTTTATTATGTCTACATTTTTTAGTTCTACGGAATTTTCCATCGCCAGCATCTTCTTGTACTCTCCCTCTCATCATTTCTAATCTCTTCATTTCCACACAGCAGTTTTTATTCGTCAAAAATAATAAATCTCCTTTATGTTTACCAATATTTCCGATTATTTCCCATAATGAAGATATGAATTTTTAAATTTAATATCCTTCAAACGCTGTATATACTTAGCCCTTATTCTTTCAAATACCCTACCCTCGAAATTTTAACGATTCGTGGAAATAAATAGTAGACGAAATATTAATTATACATTTTAACCCTAAAAAAAAATTATCCTGCGTATATATTAAGTAAGGGAGGTGAATCGATTGTATGACTAAGCCGGAATCAATTAAGAACCATACAAATAAGCTAAAACTAATAACATTGATTACCATTGTTACTCTTTGCATCGCATGTTTTTCATCATTTGCACATGCCGCACAGTTTGTTTATGGAGATATTGACGGCAGCGGCAGTGTGGATTCTTTAGACCTTACTTTGATAAAAAGGTATATTTTAAGGACTATTGACTCATTCTGGTATGAATATGGAAAAGAAGCAGCCGATGTAAACGGAGACGGCTCAATTGACTCTATAGACTGCTCTTTGATAAAAAGATATGTTTTGCGTAAAATAGATAAATTTCCAGTCCAAACACAGCAACCTACGCCTTCACCCACAAAGCCCCAACCGACACCGACTGTTACTCCTAAAAGAGGAAATGTTACATACACCCTCATTACTGTTTCAAATCCAACCCAAGATCAAAAAGATGCATATCAGAGAATCAAAGATGCGATGGATAAAGCTGTGTACTACTACAATACCTATACCACAATCACAAAGGAACTTAGAGTGTATTATGAACCTTCGGTTTCAACCGCCGACGGCAATATAAACGGTACTATAAGATTCGGTTCTGACCGAAGCTATATGAATCACATTACGGCCATGCATGAAATTGCTCATACCGTAGGAGTCGGAACCTCCGGCAATTGGCGAAACTTGGTGGTCAACGGTGTTTACACCGGCAGCAACGCTACTGCGGTATTAAGAGAGGTTACAGGAGACCCCAATGCTGTACTTAAAGGAGACAGCACACATTTCTGGCCTTACGGCCTTAATTACACCAGTGAAGTTAAATCCGAAGCCGACTTAATAAACCACTGCAAAATTGTCGAGGCAATGAAAAAAGACGGACTATAAACTTATTCCTTCTTCTTCTGACATATAAATATAGTAAAGGGCATGGAGATAAGCTCCCATGCCCTTACAGCAATTTGTCTGTTATGTACCGTCTATCTAATTTGCTCTATCTTAAATTCATTCTCCAATTGGGCTACAACACCGTTCTCGCCTACCATATGTCCGGCACCCACTACTACAAAATAGGTCTTCTTTTCCGGGTCTGCCAGGTAACTTCTCACCTTTTCTGCCATGTTGTTATCCCTTAATGTCCAAATCTTTTCATTGAACTCTTTTAACTCTCCATTTTCAGTACCATCACTTTTGACCATTTTGGCAAGTTCTTCGGTATTGCCTTCTTTCCAACACTTTAACATGTAGCTAAACAAGTCTAAACTTGTTTGCGCCTCTTCATTATTCATATTACCTGTCTGGTCGGCAGCATTATCGGTTTCATTACCAATTTCCGATCCTTCATTTACTTGACCGGAAGGTAATACCGAAGCTAAGAACAGGCATTGAAGATCCTGTGAGAAAGAATCAAACATATCCACCTGGAATTTAACTCCTTCTATTTCTAATATATCCTTATTATCCGTAGCCTTTGAAAGGAAAAACACATCTACTCCAAGAATCCCGCTATATGAGTTTTCTGCAAGCTGCAGATTTTGAACCAACAGCGCTGCATACCAAGGCTTAAGCTTGTTGTATATTTCCTCTTGAACTCCATAAGGTGTAATGAACTCCACAAACGCATTATACAAGTCTTCAGGTATGTTTTGGTCAAGAGTGTTTTCATCCTCATACATACCCCTTTGCAGCATATATTGAGATGTTTCTTCCAGGTTGGAAACGTTTGCTTCCACAACCAGATAATCGGATTGTTCGTAAGCCTTCAATATGTCTTTTGACAGAGGATAAAGGGTCGGATCGGCCAAATGTATTGAACCCAGCAAATAGACAGTGCTGTCTTCATCTGTTACCTTCCAGAAGGCACCTTTTGAATCCCTTCCCGATTCATATACGGCAAACTCATATGCATTTTTTGCAAACACCAACAATTCCTGTCTTGTACAGGTACTTTGAAGATCAAGGATTTCTTTGCTTCTGCCGTTTAATATTCCTTTTGATACGGAATACTTCACAATATCCAGGGAATTTTGAGGTATTGTATCAATATCCTTAAAAGTAAGATTTACATCGGCACTGAAATCAAATTCCGGCTGTGCAGCTTTAATTACATTGTACACACCCGTGACCATTTCCATCCTTGTAGCCTCTTTTTGCGGCTCAAATTTTTCCGTTTCCGTCAGTATACCGATTTTATAAGCTTTTAGTACCGCAAGGCTGTCCGTATCACTGAAAGGACTTTCCTCTACCGGGATAATTACATCTCCCGTCAATCTCTCATACACGCTCACACATACAGTACACAATTCCTCCCGAGTTGCCTTTGATTTATATTTTGCATACAACTCCTGAGGTGCAAGCCCATAAATCGCTGACCATTGCACCGCATCCAAAGCCCATGCATCCGGCTGCTCAACAGGTGCAGATATAAGCAGAGGCTGTTCTTCTGCATACACCAACATTTGCAGCGAAAATACCACTAGTAATGCTGCGATTATTGCTCTTAACCTTGCTGTCTTCTTCATTTCAAATTCCATCTCCTTTATGCTAATATTAATCAATATTATTTCACTAAAATGCGAATTTTGCAAGCCGCTTATTTGCAGGAAACAATTAACTTTTTCCCCTTAATCTTGCAAATAAAAATATAATAATATTTACAATTGCATTAATTAATAAATAATGAGAGGTTTGCTTGTGCATCCCCTACGGATAGTGCAATAACAATAATAAAGCAGATAATATATTGCTTAAAAGCAGTTTTAGTAAATAAATCCGAAGTTCTGTTATAAGTACCGTAGAAATTATCAAATCTAATTCCTCTTGCAGCAAGAATTATAAATGATATTTTAAGTATATTTACAATTATTGCACACGAAAATAAAGCAAATATTATATTAAATCCGCATAAAATAAACATACCTCTTCTGTTCATATAGTTTTTTTTGAATAAGCAATATTCATATGAAACATAATGATCTGCAGGATAATTAACAATAAGCCAATCTAAAACTTTCTTTTCATAGTTTGCATCGGTGTATATTACTGTATTACGTGCTTCATCTGTTATATCGTAATTTTCTTGTTCAAGATATTTCATTATTCTGTTAATTCTTTCTTTACCGTTATCCTTGTTGTAAACGAAATATCCGTAATTATCGCTATCGTCAAAGGACACCATACATAAATGGTTATTCCAAAGTCCGACAATGGTATAATCCTTATTATTTAAAACTATTTTTTTGCCAATAGGGTTTTCCTCATCAATATCAAAATATTTTTTCAGCAATTCATTTGATATGACTACTTCATTTGAATTATTATAGGGTAATCTTCCCCGTATTATTTTAGTAACATCGCACGGCATTTCCACTTTGTCAACAAAAGCTAAAAGTTCATGGGGCATGGAGAAAATATATAAATCATCAGGCAACCTATCTTCACGATATGCATTTTTTATTTCATCAAATATTTTATATATATATTCAGTATCCGAAAGCAATATTTTTTTACACCCGGGCAATCGGCTATATTGTCAAGATCACTAAAACATATCCTTTTATAGTATTGTTCATCATTTATTTTCAGTTTATTGCTCTTTGCATAAATCCTGTTTAGATCATCCCACTTCCAACCAACTTTGTATGTAACAACAATATCTTTTGAATCCGGAAGGTCTTCTATATCAAATAAAATAGAATATAAGAAAATGTTACCCCACACATTTGTTATCAGAGAAAACATTATTAAAAATGTACCGAAAACAGAAAACCCCGATAAAAACAATTTCATAATCATCATCCAAAAGTTTATCGTTTTTCATATTTACACGGTAACGCCAATTTTTCAAAGATTTCCATTGGGCTGAAAAAGTGTAATAAGGCAATAATAATTAAAGTATAGATATAAATCAATAAAAAATTAAAAATATTTTTAAAATGAAATCTACCGAACCGTTAATTATACTCCCTTAAAACCAATACCTTTAAATTATTATTGCCTTTTATTACCCAAACGAATCCCTCTCCTACCAGTATAAAGTTTAAGGTATGAAGCTCTTTTATCTTTTTTTATTTCGCTTTACAACAAGAATATAGCATACTTTTTTTCCGGTGTCACCGAAATGTTTCCAGTATATTCCGACAAAAATAATCACTTGCTTTTTTCGTTATCTTTTCGGAATCCACCACTTTTCTTCGGTTTGATTACGGATTTTTTTCGGTGTTCAACAATAAAATATATGCTATAATAAGCATGATGATACTTTTGTTGGATTGAGGGACAATATGGTTAGTATCTTAATGGTAGATGATCATAAGGCTGTATTAAGCGGTACAAAAATGCTTTTAGAAAGTCACGGCATGCAAGTAACAACATGTTATTCCGGTATAGATGCTCTGGAGATATTGAAGGAGCATTCTTTTGATGTTATGATTTACGACCTTAAGATGCCTGATATGAACGGATTGGAATTAACCAAGAAAACTTTGGAAATTTATCCGGATGCTACAATAATCATATTATCCGGAGAAAACATAGCCGAAAACTTTGACATCCTTGTTAGTTCAGGTGTCAGCGGTATAATCGACAAATCCTGCAGTGACAGTCAATTGATTACCGGTATACACATGGCTATGGAAAAGATGATGATACTTCCCCTTGATCTTGTCCGAAAACTGACTACAAATAAAAACCAGACAAATGAGAGCAGCAGCAAAATAGAAGAGCCCTTGACCGATATCGAACTGGAAATTCTTCAGCAAGCTGCCGCGGGTAAAACAAACAAAGAAATCGCCGATGCGCTCAAAATGGTTCAACGCAATGTTGAATACCATCTAAGCCATATTTATAAAAAATTAAATGTACCCTCCCGGGTTCATGCTATTCGGAAGGGTATCTCTCTTAACCTGATAAAAAGCTGAAATATGATTAGCAGGCAACCACCTTTTTAGTGGGAAACTGGCAGGAAAACTCAAGCCCATGTCCCAACTCGGAGCTCATGGAAACAGTTCCGTTGAGCAACCGGATTCTTTCTTTTATTCCGTTTAATCCTAAATGTTTGTTAGTATCTATTTTTGTATTTAAATCCATACCTATACCGTTGTCATTATAGTAGATAACAAATTTTTCTACATCCTGCCGGAGCATCAAATCCACTTCGGTAGCCTTAGAATGTGCAATAGCGTTGTTTATCAACTCCTGAACAACCCTGTAAACCGTCAGCAGCTCTTCATATTCCAGTCTCGAATCGACATTAAAGGCTTCAAAATTTATAACAATATTGGATTTTAAAGATGCGCGTTCAATTAACCTGTCAATAGCCATGACAATGCCTTTTTCGGAAAGGAAAGAAGGCAAAAGCTCATTACAGGTTTCACGAATCATCAATATAACTTCGTCAAACTCTTCCTCCATTTTCTCCAACCGGTTCAAAACATCATCTTTGCATGCAGACGGATTTTCAAGAAAATTACTTACATCTCTTCTCATTTTTATAATGCTCTGAAGTATCTCGTCATGTAAATCCGAAGCCAGTCTCTTTCTTTCCTTTTCGGAAATCTGCAAAAATACTTTGCTCATCCACGAAGGAGCATCTCCTCCGTTCTCAAAATCCATAATCTTGTCAGACAGCTCTTCAATCAAAGTCAGATTTTCATAGAAAACGGCAATATATCTTGAAAGCAGCCTGATAGAAAGCTTATCCCTTTGACTTAAGCTCACATTTTGACCGTCAATAAACAGTAACCTGTACTTGTCATCAACAAGTCCGATCAAAGTTAGAAATCCTTCATTAACTTTAACCAAATTACCGATTTTAAGGCATTCTATATTTTCCCTTAAGTACTTCTGTATATAATGGTAAGGTAGATTTAACTTTGTCTTGTCCGCTTGAATACTCTCACCGTCAAATTCCAAAATATCCACTGATTCCACCGAAAGGGCATTTTTAATGTTAACTATAATTTTTTGATCCAATTCCTCAATTTTGTGGGATTTTGAGAGGTCTATAAGGCTGTTGTTAATTCGAATTTCGCTGTCGTTAAATACACCCACCAGCTCGTCAAAGGCCACCTCCAGCTCACCGATTTCATCCCTCTTGTTGGTATCAAACTCAACCGAATAATCTCCCTCACGAACTTTTTTGATTTTACTTGTCAATTTTCTCAAACGCCGGGTTACCACTCCTATGGTCAGCCACGATATCCCAAGGCTGTCCCTATAACAATTATTATTATTGAAAATAATAAATTCATTTTTGTGCGTAACTTCAAAAGTATCTCTCCCCTGTCATTTTAACTGTACTGTCTAAAAATAAGTCAACCTTCCCGTCACATCCAAAACCTTTCTGAGTCTGCTGATTTTTCAAAAAATACTGTCCATATATCTTATCTACTTGTTTCTTTCATAAATAATTCTAAGCCCTTCCAAGGTCAGAAGTCCGTTAATCTCGTCAATAGTCTCGGATTCACTGGCAATAAGCCTTGCCAAACCACCCGTAGCTATAACTTTTATGTTGCTTTCATTCATTTCCTGCTTTATTCGCTTTACTATATAATCAACCTGTCCGACATATCCGTAAACCATGCCTGACTGCATACTGGAAACAGTGTTGCGCCCAATAACCGTTTTGGGCTTTGCAATATCTATTTTCGGAAGCTTCGCTGTCTTTTGGAACAATGCCTCGTATGATATCTGTACTCCGGGGCAGATAACTCCTCCAAGATATTCACACCGAGACGAAACCGCACAGAAAGTTGTTGCGGTACCAAAATCAACTATAATAACAGGTCCGCCGTAAATTTCATATGCCGCCACCGCATTGACAATCCTGTCCGCTCCCACATCTCTGGGATTTTCATACATTATGTTTATGCCGGTCTTTATTCCGGGTCCTACAACCATCGGCGTCTTGTTAAAATACTTTCTTATTGCATGCTCCAAAGAATACATTATGGGCGGAACTACTGAAGCTATAATTATTGCCTCAATTTTTTCAAAATCAATCTTTTCATAATTGAAAAGATTAAGCATGAACATTCCTATATCATCCGACGTTTTTCCCCTGTCGGTGCTCATCCTCCAATGATTTATAAGCTTCTTTCCGTCATATACTCCCAAAACAGTATTGGTATTACCAACATCCATTACCAGTATCATTTCTCTCCTCCAAAATGCCTAAACTCCAAGCTTCAATCCCTTTATCTCTTTAATTTCGAGCATTATTTCCTTTTCTATTCTCATTATATCCGACTTAATGTCTTCAACGGTCTCTTCAGTCTTGGTTCTGCCGGAATCCCGGGACGAATAACCGCCACCTGCATTTTTCAACTGTCCGCTGTCTTTCTTTCCCTTATGGTAGTTATTTTCTCTTTGGTGATTTCCATCCTTGCCGGAATAAGAATTTTTCGAAGATGAAGCATTTTCTTTATTTTGCTTGTTGTCTTTATTATTAAACTTATTCCCTTTCAATATGTTTCCGGCCTTGTTTGAGAAATTTCCCCTTCCGTTGTCCTTATTTGTCCCCTCGCCGCCGGACTTTTTGTGAAAATCCTTTTTTCTTCTATTCCTGTTGTTTAACCCGCCGTTATTGTCATTCCCGTCAAAACTACTGCTAATGTTACTCATGCCGCCATTATTACTGTTGTTACTATCAACCACAGTTAATCCCCCTTTTGAAATTATATATCCCCGCCGCCAAGTATCAAATTTAAAACACGAGGATAATCGTTTACTGCAATTTACATGGCATTAAAAGTTATCGTCAAAATTGCAATTTTATTAAATTGATATTTCATATGAGGCCCAGCAAACTTTTAGCGTTTAATCCCAATATGGCCTCCTCTGCCTCCCTGTCCAAATGGAGGCTTTTAAGCTTTTCAATTTGATCTCCCTGGTCCGTCCACGGAGAATCGGTTGCAAAAAGAATTCTCCCGTAACCATGGTTTGCAATAATTCTTTTTGCCTGCTCGTCAGTGATAAAGCCTAAACTGTATGATGTGTCCAAGTAGATGTCCGTTCCCACCAAAAAACGTTCCACGTCATCCCAACAAGAAAAACTTCCCATATGTGCAGCAACAATTTTGCCTTTCGGAAAGGCCTCCAGCACCCTTCGAAATCTCTCAGGAGTTGCATGGTACGGTGCGGGAAGACCGATATCCACACCTGCGTGGAAAACAATTATCAAACCCAACCCAAAAGCAGTCTCATAAATAGGAAACATTTTCCGGTCGTCCACGTAAAAGTTCTGATAGTCCGGGTGAAATTTAATACCTTTAAGTCCTAGATTCTTAATCCTGAAAAGCTCGCTTTTCCAATTTTCATTGTCCGGATGAATGCTTCCAAAGGCAATTACCTCATCGTCTTGAATCTCAGCTGACCAGTTATTTATAGTCTCAGTCTGTGACGGCTTTGTAGCAATGGAAAGGACAACTGATTTTGAAACACCGGCTCTTCTCATCGATTCCTTCAATCCACTTATTGTTCCGTCAAGTCTTGCAGAAATGCCGGAACGTTCAGCAAGCTGCGAGACAGCTCTTGAAGCAAGCTTGTCAGGAAAGCAGTGCACATGGAAGTCAATAACCATTTTAATACTCTCCCAACACAATACTATATTAAACCATATAATAATTAAATCTATATAAAAGCCGCAAGGCTAGCTATATCCCAAAAGTCCCCTTACGGAAACTTCCCCCGAGGAAACTTCCCTAGTTACTCCGTCGCTGCACCGGACCAAAAGCCTTCCCTTAGTGTCCACATCCAGCGCAGTACCGGTATATTGCTTTGTTCTATAGTTGATGCACACTTCTTTTCCCAAGGTTATGCAATATTTTTTCCATTCTTTTACAACATCATCTCCATTGTCACTATTTACTTTATCATATACTTCTTCAAATTTAAACAGAATCATTTTAATTAATTGAGTCCTTTTTATTTTTGAGATGTCTAAGCCATGTTTTTCCTTCAAATAAATTCCCAAGGATGTTGCTTTATCCCTGATTTCCTCCGGAAAATCCGATTCTTGCTGACTGAAATTTAAGCCTATTCCCGATATAAGAAAATTAACTCTCTCCATCTCCATGTTCATCTCAGTCAATATTCCGCAAACCTTTTTTCCGTCCAATATTACGTCGTTAGGCCATTTTATTCCCGCTTCAATGCCCAGCACCTCGTTTAAAGCCGAAACCACCGCCAATGAAGCTGCAAGGGTAATGACCTGAATTTCTTCCGGACTTATAACAGGGCGCAAAACCACCGACATCCAAATTCCCTTGTTTCCCATGGAATGCCAGCTCCTGCCCATTCTTCCTCTTCCTTCGGTCTGGATCTCGGCAATAACAACAGTCCCTTCTTCACAGCCTTCCTGTGCAAGCCTTTTGGCATAATTGTTTGTAGAGTCAACCTCCTCCAAGCAATGAACGTTTTTGCCGATAATCTTTGTATTAAGGCCGTTTTTAACTTCAAAGGAATTTATTATATCCGGAACAAAGCTTAATCTATAGCCTTTTTTTGAAGAAGACTCAATTACATAGCCTTCTTCTTTTAACTCCTTAATGTATTTCCATACGGCAGTTCTGGATACGTTCAAATCCATGCCCAGTTGCTCACCCGAAACATAATTTCCGTCGGCATTCTTCAATTTTTGTAATATTTTGTCTTTCACCTTTATCATCTCATCAAAATTTATTATTCGTTTTTAGGCTTCTTTATCGTATAAGCTCTTCCTATCTCATTGTCAAGGAAAACAACTATGTCCTTGCCCTCTTCCTCAATCTTAATCAACTTTCCTTTTTGTACCAAATTGCAGTAGTAATAATACAGCAATGTATCGTTAAAACCGGGATTTTCTTCTTTGTAGTCCTCAATAAGGTTGTTTAAATAAAGCTCCTCGGATTTATCAATTAAGATAGGTGAATCCAATCTTCTGTCCAAAAGACTTATTTGGTCACCTATAACCGTACTGGTAACAAGGCATTCCGGGAGTCTGTATAAACCGAAAGTATAATTTTCAATCGGCATCACCGAATCGAGATAAAGCTTCATGACCTCAGGGTGATTGAGTCCTACTTCGTAGAGATACCTGTCCGCGACAAAGCAGTACCTAGGGTACAACTCCAGCTTAACACATCTCAAGCTTTCGGACCGGTACTTTTCCATGTCATCCTTGGGATTCAAAAGAGCCGATAAGCACTTTTTTTTATCATGCCCTATATGTACTTCCTTATCAAACCACACTGACAGCTTCAGACCGCACTCTACAGCATTTTCAACTTCCTCAGCAGGAATATAGTAGTAAACCTCTACCATAAAGGACACCCCCATCGGAAACTCCCACTTAGTCTTTGCAAGATAACGCCAATATTTAGTATATAAAAAACACCAAAAAACTACAACTGCACTTTAATTATTGTATCAGATTCTAAGGAAATCACAAATTGATATTTTTTTATATAACTTTATCCCGTTACGGTCACTGCATTTTTTTATTGCCTCATCTATAATTATACCAAATATCTTCTTCTCACTACAAATTTCCTTCAAAGGTACCAGAACAAATGCCCTCTCAAACATTCGGGGATGGGGAATTATCAGCTCCGGAGTATCCAAGGTCAGATCATCATAAAGTAGCATGTCTATATCAATTGTCCTCGGTCCCCAGCGTATTTCCCGTTTTCTCTTCAAAAGATTCTCTACCCTTTGCAGCTCTGTAAGAAGCACTTCGGGATCCAATGAAGTATTAATCAAGGCAGTCATATTTAAAAACCGGTCCTGATCGGCATAGCCCACAGGATCTGTTTCGTAAATTCCGGAAATATTAACAAGTCTGACATTATCAATCTTACAAATTAAGTTTAGGGCACTAATCAAATAATTTTCTCTATTTCCCATGTTAGAGCCCAAAGATAAATATACCTTATGATTCATCTCTAAATCTCTCAATCTCAACCCCTACCCATGCAAAATCTCCGTCAATGGGAGCATCCGGCTTTCTAACACGGACAATAATTCGTTCTATTTCCTTAAAGGTCGACAGTATTTCCCGGGAAATTTTATGGGCAAACGTCTCAATAAGTCGAAATTTGTTGTTTTCATTTATTAATTTAATCATGTCATAGATCTTCGAATAATCCACGGTTTTTTCCAAATCATCGGTTTGTCCGGCTTCCTTAAGATCCAAAAAAGCTTCTACATCTATATAAAAAAACTGCCCCTTTTCCCTCTCCGAAGGAAAAACTCCATGATAGCCATATAGCTTTATATCCTTCAATACTATCTTGTCCACAATGCTCCTCCCGCAAACAGTCTATATTCTAACCATCGCATCGGTCATTCTTACCACCCGGGTCATCTCCTTTACATCATGAACCCTGACAATATCCACTCCGTTGGCAATACCTAATGTCACGGTTGCTGCAGTACCCTCAAGCCGTTCATTGACCGGCAGCTCCAATACATTTCCTATCATGGATTTTCTTGATGTCCCGAGTAACACCGGAAGATTAAGAGTTCCCAGTTCCTTCAGCCTTCTCATTACCTCCAGATTGTGCTCTAAATTTTTACCGAAACCAATGCCCGGATCAACCACCATGTTTTCTCTTGCTATACCGGCTTCCTCTGCTATTTCTATGCTCTTTCTCAAAAACCTTATGATATCTCCCATAATGTCACGGTACTCCTTGATGTCGCTGTTATGCATCATTATTACTCCGGCACCGTTTTTGGATATTACCTGCGCCATGCCCGGATCCCTTTGAAGACCCCATACATCATTTACAATACATGCACCGGCTGCAATAGCCTTTTCTGCCACCAATGCCTTTGAAGTATCTACGGATACGGGAACATTCAACTCCTTTGAAAGCTTTTCAATTACAGGTACCACCCGGTTTATTTCCTCAAATACATCTACCGGCTGATGTCCGGGTCTTGTGGATTCCCCACCGACATCTATTATATCAGCACCGTGCTCCACCATCTCCCTGGCCCTCTTTACAGCATTTCCCAATTCAACATACTGGCCTCCGTCGGAAAATGAATCCGGTGTCACATTTAAAATTCCCATCACATAGGTTTTCTCTCCCATGGGAAGCCTGTACTTTCCGCACTCAAAATATTTCGGTTTCCCCACTTCCAGTCCTTCCAAGAGCCTCTGGATTTCATCGGCAATCTTTTTAAGGCTTCCGCTTTGCACACCGAGCTTGTAAACCAATCTCTTGTACTGGCTGTATGTACCCATTAAAAGTACATCACTGCTCTCAACACTAAAATTGGCCACACCTCTGTTTACTGCGGCATCACCGCCTTTACCCAGCATCTCCTGTTTTATTATATTTGCAGCATAAGTGCTTATGTTTTCAAGTTTCATGGTTATAAACAACGCCTTCGGCGAAAGCCAGGGTATGCTTGATGCATCCACGCCTATTCTCCGTATTTCCTCCCGGGCTTCATGCATATTGTCGATATAAATAATTCTTGCGTTAACCATGGGGTTACTCACATCCTCCTATTAGTTATTCTGTTTCGGGTTAATATTTAGGGTTAATTTCGAAAAACCGGTTATGGCTAAAAATACTTTATTTCTGCACTAATGTTCGAATCACCCACCGTTATGATCCCATAGGAATAATGCTCCTGCCATCTTTTATCGGTGGGAGAGCCGGGGTTCACACATAATATGCCGTTAACCGTCTCATTAAAGGGTACGTGGCTGTGACCGAAAACCACACAATCCACATTATCTCTTGAGAATGCTGCTAACGCTGCATATAAAGTATTGCTTCCCCTGCCGTACCCATGAGTAATCCCTATCCTGAATTTCCCGGCCTTTATAATTTTTTTATCGGGCAGCTTGCTCCTTATATATTCATCATCATTATTTCCCGCCACCGCTTCTACCGGTGCTATCTCCTCAAGCTCGTACAGCACATAATCCTTCAAAAGGTCCCCGGCATGAATAATAAGGTCCACTCCTCTCAGGCCTTCCATAAGTGCCGCGGGAAGAGCCTTTGCCCTTGAGGGAATATGTGTGTCCGACACAACTCCTATTTTCATAAATTTTATTTTCCTCCGTCATTAAAAACCTTTCTCAATATTTCTCTAAGGTCCTCCTCAGCCACTGTCCTGGCATTGGAAGTAATGCTTCTTTGCTGCATTGCAAGACCTGCGTACATCTCCATTTCCTCTTTACTCAAAGTTAGATCACAAGGCAGCAGTTTGTCTATTATATCACCCAACTCGTCAATGGATGACATCTTTAAAAGCTTCAGTACATTGTCTATTTTTTCTCCGGCTGCCTCATAATTATACTTTAAGTATTCCCTGACAAGATAACCGTTGGCCCTTCCGTGGGGAATATCCTTAAAATATGTAAGAGAATACCCCAAGCCATGTATTAATGTTGTGCCGGTATGGGATATAACCATTCCTCCAAGCATTGACATGTACAAAAGCCTCTCCCTCACTTCAAAGTCGAGCCGGTTTTCTAAAAGATTCTCAATACATTCCCCGAATATACGGATGGCCTCGATTGCCAGTATATCACTGACCGGAGTGCTTCTTCTCCCGAGATAGCCCTCAAGGGAATGAGTAAAAGCGTCCATAGCGGTATCCACCGTAGTTTGGTAGGACATGGATTCGGTATACCGTGCGTCAAGGAACGCCACTACCGGAAATGTATCCTCATTCCCAAAGCTCTTTTTGGTTTTCAGATCATTTCTTGTGAGAATGGAATATGGTGTTATTTCGCTCCCTGTCCCCGCTGTAGTAGGGATCGCAATTATCGGCAGCGGCTTGTTTTCAAAAACGTTTTTGTACAAATCAACAGGATCAATATTGTTGCTTGCCAGGACCGCAACTGCCTTTGATGCGTCCAAGGGAGAGCCTCCGCCTATTCCGACGATAAAATCGGCACCGAATTCCCTTGCCAAATCTCCCCCTTCCTTTACGTTTTCAAGGGTGGGATTGTTCAAAACCCTGTCATAAATACTATACTCAATTCCGCACTCCTTCAGTGCCTCAACCACATCCCCAAGGGCACCGCTCGCCTTTGCAGAATTTTTCCCCGTAACGATAAAAGCCTTCTTCCCAAACTCCTTAAATATTGCCTTATTGCTTTCTATACAGCCTTTTCCGAATAAAGCCTTGGTACCTATCATAAATTTGAAGTTCATATATTATCAATTCCCCTCTTTATTATTCAGTAACAATTATTTCTTATTATAATACAATAAATTCTATTTTAAAAGGCATTGCATGCGGGCAAGTTATTTATAAAATTTCGGGATATTATAATATTCATCTCAAGGGAATCCTCAAGTGATTTAAATCGATATACATGGTATAATTATACTGGCTCCAAAAGCCTTTAGTTTAGATAGGATTTCGCTGTTATGATATTTGACAATTTATGTATGGACTAAAAATTGTGAAGAAAACACTCAAAAACCCGAGTTTTGTCGATACAGTGTCTTTATATTCTTCATATTTTCTTCACTAAAAGCAAAATGTATTAATATTTGGAGGACTGGCCTATGGGAAAAGAAATCGAAAGAAAGTTTATAGTTGAAGGCAATGAATATAAAGAATTATCAAAAGCAGTTTTATACCGTCAGGGATATTTATGCTCCGACATGAAACGCACAGTCAGGGTCCGTGTTTGCGGAAACAAGGGATATATAACGGTTAAAGGAAAATCCCGGGGTTTAACAAGACCCGAATATGAATATGAAATTCCTGCGGATGATGCAAATGAAATGCTGGAAAACCTATGCGAAAAGCCTATTATAGAAAAATTCCGATATAAATATTCCTTCGAAGGCTTCATCTGGGAAATTGACGAATTTCTTGGCGAAAACCAAGGACTGGTTATTGCCGAAATCGAACTTCCGGATGAAAACACTAAATTTAGCAAGCCCGTCTGGATTGGGAAGGAAGTCACAGGAATGCCTGAGTACTACAACTCAAGCCTTGTACAAAATCCCTATAAAAACTGGAAACCTTAACATCCTGTAAATTCCCTCTTTAATTCAATCCATGTAGCTGTCCCTCTTATTGAAGGTCATCTGCTACACTGGACCAATAATCTCTAATATTACCTACTATGCTTGAGAAATGTTCATGGGGCGTCTTACTGTCCCATTCTTCAAATCGGCTGAAAGTATGTCCCTCTGCCACCGTGGTGGGGCAGTTTTGCTTAATGTACGGTCCCGATAAACCTGCCATCCATCCGGATTTTTCCCAATCCTTTTTGCTGTCGCATCTGAATCTGAAAAGGTAGTACTCCAAACCTTCCTCTTCAAATACATTCATAAGCTCTATTTCATCAGGTACTCTTCCCAATTCCGTAGGATATACAAGCCAGTCAACCATATTGGATTCGGCAAAATACTTTTGGTTTTTGAACTGCTCAGGATATATTTCATCCTTTCCCATCTCAACAAGGCTGTCATAAAACCAGTTTCTCACTTCGCTGTCCCCTGCAATATCCATTACGTCTTCTTCGCGCAAATCGCAGCCATGCTTCAGAAGAGACATTGCAGCAAACATCTTTAATTTCATATCTTTTATTTGCATAAGCCCTTTTAGGGCAAGAGTTACCTTGGGATCCTTAATATATCCGGCAAGATCAAAGTAAATGCCTGCCTTACTCCTTAAGGAAAGATATTCCTCATCGTCCCAAATTGAATTTGTATCTATTTTCAAATCATAACCGTTAACCTTATCTGCCATGTCTACAATGTCATTTACAATCGTTTTTTTATAATCTGCCAATGAAGACTCATCAACCAAATCACAGTTAAAGTAATTCAACAGAATGAGGGATATTTGACTTGCTATCTCTTTATTGTCCATGAATTTCAAAAGTCCCGGGAAAAGTATTTGAGGAAATCTTGGTCTCTCGTACAAACTCCCACAGGGCAAGCTTTTGAGTTCTGCATAGTCTTTTCCAAGCAGCTTGAGATATACAATCAATGCCTGCTCACTCTCGTAAGTAGACAGAAACTGCAGTGCAGATATCTTGGCATAGGAATTTAAGTTATCGTATATATCCTCAATCTTGCCGATATATTCTACATAAGGCTTTACTGCACATACGTCTATCAGTTGGGCGGATATATCCTGCCAGTCATATTTGGCCGGTGGAAACGTGTTTTTAGCCATCTCCAATACTCTCAAGCCCTGATCCACACTTAGTTGGAGATTCTCCAGCTTACTTAGAGCATCTTCCCTTATTTCCTGAAGCGGATTGTTAAGCTGAGAAAACATAGTATCCAAAACATCTTCTTTCTTTCTAAACAAATTAATTATCCCCATATACATCTACCTCACTAAGCCTTATAAATTGGCAAAACACTTTTCCAACATACACATTTATTAAGAAAAGTATATCATGTATTATCTGCCACGAAAATAGTTATATAAGAAAAAACTTCATCTTTTTTTAATTTTTCATCCAAAAACCGGCAGATCCCATGAATCAATTATTTTCTGAGCTTCATTCAATTTTGCGTCAAAAGTTGATGTTTCGCCCAAATAAGTAAACACAACAAAAATTCCGTTATAATTGACAGCTATGAACTGCTCTTTTATATAACCGCCATCCGACTTGCTTTGCCCTGAAACAGTTATACGTACGGCATCATACCCTTTCCACTTAAAATTCTCACTGCTTATGATTTTACCGTTATTGACAGAGTCCTTGGCACTGTCGGTCATAGCAGGCTTGAGATCATAAATCGACCAACCTGTGCCAAAACTATAATCCGTATCTATTATAATTGCACACCATTTGCTTGAATCTGTTTTGTCTTCATATGAGATAACCGGCGATTCCTCATCATAGGCCGGAAGATTCCATGAATCGGGAACATTAATCGTATATCCCTTTGAGTTGTAGTATTCGTTCATGCCTTTCGGAACGGTATACGAGTTATTCAAATCTGACGGCACCGGAACCGCTATTACTGTCTCACCTAGCATATACCTTACATTTCTTCTGAACTCATAAGGCTTTATTCCTTCCAGTGTATCCCGGCTTCCCGTTATAACGGTCTCCACACTCTCCAATACTATCTTGTCAAAATCATTTCCGTCGGTATATACGCCATATTGCATAGTGATATGACATTTGCTTGTTTTATCTTTTAAAACATCAAAAGGGCCGTTAAGGGCATAAGCGAGACTCTCTCCTTCAATTACAACACGCTGATTATTATTTTCTTTTACAACCAGGCATGCAAACGATGCCGCCAACGTCTCTTTATCCTGAACATCTATTTTTGATTCGCCGGACTTTTCCTTCTTAATCCATTTATCACGATAATCGGGCTTTTTATATATACTGGTTCCGTCATCATAAATTTCAGTTTTAACATTTCTTCCGCCTACATTTTCTGTAAGCTGGATGTATTCCGTCCCTTTATTCGGGTCCGATATAATATCATATGTAAGTCTTCCTATCTCATTACCGGCAATCTTCAAGACCTCTTCCTGTATTATATGAACAGGCCTTTTAGGGTTATTGACCTCAGAATTCACAATGGCGCTTACCAAATTCAACCTATCCTCGTCGGTAATGACAACGCTGTAAGCGGATTTGTCCCAAAAAACCAATTTAGACAGGCTTTGTGCGACAAATCTGGTAGGTATGTAGGTCCTGTCCTTGTAAATAACGGGCTCTGCATCCAATTCAATTTCCACGCCGTTAACCGTAGCTTTTTTATTGCCTATTGCAAGATATATTTCCACACCGTCATGAATAATTCTAACCGACCTATTTGCCGGATTCCATATAATATGCTCATCGTTATTCTCCACACCCAGAGCCACCAAAACTTCCCTTAAACCCAAAAGAACACGTCCGTTACAGTTGATCGGAACATTCGTCAGGTCCAATTGTTTTCCGTTAACAACTACTTTTAAAGTAGGCGTTTCCACAATGACAGGATTGGATTGTGCAAAAACACCGCAAGCAAAAAAACAAAGACACAATAGTGTTATAGCTAAAAAAGTAACTTTTTTCATAAATTGCTCCTCCTCTAAAAAGTAAAAAATAAGCTTAAACACCATTAATACAGCTTTTAGTATATTCAGCAAACATTGCAGAATTGTAAATTGTCATAATTAACAGGCAAAAAACAACCATTTATACGATATAGTAACATAATTATTCCTGTAAATGCAATAATAAGATATCATATGTTTTGAGCAACAATTCTTTTTAGTTTATCAGCCAAATCATCGTCAATTCTATTGTTCAAATTTCCATAGTAGAATTGCTTTTCGGCAATTAGTATACATCCTAAATAAACAATAGGATCGTCATACACATCTAGCTTTTTTCCGAAAAAGGATTTTCTGACCCATGAAGGAGAATAGACAAATTAGTCTTTATAAAAGATAAATCTTTACCCCCCTCTTAATAAATCAATTTTTTACAATTATACTTATCAGGTTAATAGCTAAAAATCAATTTTGATTATAACACCTCGGTTCAAATTAAATTTTTCAATTGGAGAAAACATCTTTGAGTGCCTATAAATGACATAATCAAAACCAATATTATAATTTCTATGCTATATCAAAAAATAATCTTATTCACAAAGTCATCTCCTTTTAATCATTTGCTTTAATGCTTATACGCAGTATTCACATATCCCTTAAATAATACGCCTTCAATATAAATCTATAATTATCTTTTCATAATTTGAGTATATAAGCAACTTGCATAAAATATCACAGCCAATATCAAACCTACAGAACTTAAAATAACACCTGCCAGTGCAATTTTGTTTTTGAGGATTTCAATACTGGAATTGCGTAAATTATGCCCAGTACACTTGCTATTATAAGCGGAAAAGAAGGTATGCTCATAATACCCATAAAAAGACTCAGCAAAGAACAATTAAGCTTTTCATTTTCCGGCATCTCATTATTAGACTTCTTTGCTATAATAAGAAATACATCACTAAACGGAGCACCTAATGAACAACCAAGTGCAATTAAAATACTTCTCAAAATATTGATTTCATTAAAACCAATAATTAACTCCAATAATAATCCTCCGGGAAAAGCAACCATAAAACATTTTAACCCCAGAAATATTCTATTCTTCATTGAAATGGTCATTCTAATTCCTCCTTTGCTTCATCTTTTCATATAAGTGTTATTTTTACTCAATATGTTCTTTACATATCCAAAAAGGATAAAGCCGCCAATAACAATAAATGCACCAATAATTGCTTGAAGTACAATAATTCCTGTAGCATATGCCAGCAAAAAAATCATTGCACACGCTAATAAAAATATAATAGATATGGGCATTATTTCCACAAAAATCCATTTTTGATAATAACCTCGGACAGCAATATACTTATTTTCTTTTACAGTACAATTTCCTTTACTAATTGAAAATGGTAAACTGGAAGAAAATTTATTGGCCGCAATTTCTATATCTGCATCGGAATTATTGTCCAAAGATATAATTAACATTAAATCATATGGAATTCCAAAAGCACCATACTCACCTGTTCCTCCAAATATACATAACAACCAATATAAGAACATCTTCAAACCACTTTTACTCTCACTAAACATGGCATTTTGAAAATAACATTTCAATTCACCCTGCGCTTGTGAGTTTGGAATATTAATAATAAATTTATTCTTTTCATAAATATACTCTATAGGTTTATCGTTAAGAGTTACTCTTAGATAATAGTTTGACTGCAGTAAATTATCTTTTATAATTACATTCATAAATTATCTTGCCCATCCTTTTTTCTTCTAATAATTTGTAATAATACCTTGCAATCCTGCTCGTAATTATATAAATCATTAAAAATGATGAAAAAAACAACACTAAAGAAAAAAACCGGGTATAATTATAGAAGATTATTGCTAGTGTTACTGATATGCAGTAATTTACAACAATAATATTTGTATCCGTTTTGTGTATGCTATAGTATTCTCTAAATGCATCTTTAATCTTTAATACCCTTGAAAAATCAAATACTGCAATAGCTAATGTCATTAATATGAATATAGAATATTCAGGCTGAATACAAAAAGGAATAACAAGCAAATACATTGAGACATTTAGTTTGCTTAAATGTTTCGAAAATGAAAGCTTTTTAAGCTCTTTACCAACATTCAATAAATCATTAATTTCTTTATTAAAATTAAAACCATTTTTACATAGTATTCTATTTATTTTTATTGAAATAACGGTGCTGATAAGAATAATTATAATTAACATTACCCCTACAATGTATATATTTATATATAATAAAATCTGTTTAATATTAAACAGTATACTTAATGAAATCATCATCATTAAAGCATTTGCATATAAATACTTGCGAGCTTCTAAATATCTAGGCGGATTTAATAAAATACAATAAAATAAGCAAACACATAATACTAGAAGCAAAGGTGCCCAACATATAATCAGCAATAGGATTCCCCGTAATGAATCAAAAAAAGACATATTATGTGGCATAATATAGACCACACTTATTAAAATTAGAAAGTGTGATAAAAAGGCAAAATACGCAGATAAAGAAGCAATATTAGATTTAGCCGGCATAATATATCCCCTTAATCATTTATTCTGAGTTTGCTTTAGCAAAAAATTCTTTTATTTAAAAAGCAATATTTCTAATATAAAACTTATAAGAAGTTATTTACAAAAGTCTACTTCATCTCTTCCCTCGAAAATATAATAGTAAATATATCCATATAATACTATTATACTGTTACATTATATAAAGATGAAGGTATTGAAAACAAAATGCTTGCAATAATAATTACCTTTGTTAGTTTACCTTTTAAAAAAACCTGTTCATAGTCGAACAGCTTATAAAAAATATATGCTATCGGAAGCAGAAGAGTTAGTAGATGTCCCCTTTCCAATGATAGATATTCCAAAAAGTATACACTCCTTGTACAATTATTATTGTATTAAATCAGTGGCAAAAGCGACTATTCGACACATTAATAATCATAGTTAACATAATACTTTAATTTCATATTTTTTTAAACATCAAGCACTTCTACGTGCCAATGCCCAGGGAATAGCGGCAGCTTCCAAATTCTGCCGTCTGCGGTTTCCCATCTATGACCACCTGCCAGCCATTGTCTCTATTTTCTTCCTTCAAACCACCAATAGATATTTTTCCACATACCGGTGTTATGATTACTAAAAGGATGTTAGATACAAACTTCAGTTGTTTACTTTAAAGTTGTTTACTTTAAAAATGTTATCATATAATTGATACTATTTCCATAAATTTGGGCATTACTTAAACGAGTAATCATTCATACAGCCGAAAATTCCAATAATAAAAGCAGAACCGCATGGTTCTCCATGCAATCCTGCTTTTTGTCTACTATACAATTAGTCTATTCCCCGATACTCTCTATAGCTTTCTCTGCAAATTCCGTAGTCACTATTGCTTCATAAGGAGCTTCCTTTTCAAGCTCTCCTGCAAGGCTCATTACCTTCTGCAAAAGCTGCAGCGACTCACTTTTTAGTACCGGATCCTTGCTCCATGCATCCGTCTCCTTGTACCTTTTTGCCACTGTGGTAAGGGTCTCCAAATCCGAATCGGGGAACGACGGCTGGATAACCTCGGCTATCTCCTCCGGCGTATGGCTGTCAACCCACATCTGGCCTTTGTAAATGGCATTGGTGAATTTCTGAATCACATCCTTGTTTTTCTCTATGTAGCTTTTGCTTGCGTAATATGCTGTATACGGTATTTCACCGCTTTCCTCCCCAATGGATGCAACAATGTACCCCTTGCCTTCCTTTTCAAGTGTAGAAGCCACCGGTTCAAACAGCGTTACATAGTCCCCCTGTCCTCCGGTAAACGCTCCTGCCATCAGGGCAAACTGAACACTTGTGTCGACATATACATCAACCCCCGGTATAAGGTTGTTTTTCTTCAGCACATACTCAAGGGTCATTTCCGGAACTCCGCCTTTTCTGCCGCCTATAATTGTTTTGTCTCTGACATTGCTCCATTTGAAGTCCGGTTCAGGCTTTCTTCCTACCAAAAACGATCCGTCCCGTTTTGTAAGCTGTGCAAATACAACGGCATGGTCTTGTTTTCCTTCATTGTACACATAAATAGCTGCTTCCGGTCCGGAAAAGCCTATATCCGCCTGCCCGGACAAAACCGATGTCATAACCTTGTCAGCTCCTTGACCGGTTGTAAGATCAATCTTCAGGCCTTCTTCCTCAAAAAAGCCCAGGTTCAGAGCAACATATTGCGGTGCATAGAATACCGAACGGGTAACCTCACTTAACCTTACCGTTTTATATTCACTTTTTTGGCATCCTGCAAGACTTAGTACCAACATTGCTGCCACCGTTAAATACAAAATTATTTTCTTCATATAAAACACCTCCAAAAATAATTTTTTAATTTCTCTTGACCACAAGCTTTTCAATCCACGCTACCATTCTGTACATTAAAAATGCGGCTATTGAAAGTATAATAACGCTTGCCATCACCAGGTCCAGTTGAAATACCTGGCCTCCATATACAATCAAGTAACCCAGGCCTGCCTTGGAAACTAAAAACTCCCCCACAATAACTCCTACCCACGACAATCCGACACTTACCTTGAGGGCATTTACCATAACCGGCAGGGATGAAGGCAGCACCACTTTTGTGAGTATCTGAACCCGGTTTGCCCCGAAGGTTTTCACAAGCTTGATTTTTTCTTGGTCCACCCCGAGAAATCCGTTTAATACCTCCAGTATTGTCACCACAACGGATATTGTCATTGCTATAACTACAATTGCCGACGGGCCGGCACCTATCCAAACTATAAAAATCGGGCCAAGGGCAATCTTCGGCAAGCTGTTTAACACAACAAGGTAAGGTTCCATTACCTTTTCTAAAAACTCGGACCACCAAAGGATTATCGCCACCAAAATTCCGATAAGGGTACCGAAGATAAATCCCAGTATTGTCTCCACACATGTTATGGCAATGTGATTAAAAAGTTTTCCATCTCTGTAAAGGTTTAAAACCGTGTCTATAATTCTTGTGGGCTGACTGGTAATAAACGGGTCAATGGCTCCAATCCTTGCAGCTACTTCCCACAATGCAAAAAACAGTATCAATAATGATATCTGGGTAATAAAAATAGTTCTTTTTCTCCTTTTCACCCTTCGCAAGTATTCTCTATGTTGTGGAGATATGTTCGGGCTTTTTTTATCAGACATTGACATCAAGCTCCTTCCATATCTTATTGAAATATTCTCTGAATTCGGGTGCTTCTCTCGAACGCAAGGGGGTGCGTTTTTCACAGCTTAACTTAATCTCGTATATTTTTTTAATAGTGGCAGGCCGTTTTGACAGCACAATAACCCTGTCAGCCATACTTATACCCTCGGATATATCATGGGTTACAAGTATTGCCGTCTTGCCTTCCTTCTTGATGATTGAGTATATATCTTCCGTGACTGCCAGCCTTGTTTGATAATCCAGGGCTGAGAACGCTTCATCAAGAAGCAGAATTTCCGGTTTTGCAACAAGAGTTCTTATCAGGGCAGCCCTCTGTCTCATTCCTCCTGAAAGCTGGGAAGGGTATTTGTCTTTGAATTCCAAAAGTCCGTATGTATCCAGCAGCTTTAGTGCATATTCCTTAGTTTCGGCATTCAGTGTACCCCTTATTTCCGGTCCTAGAATCACGTTTTGGTAAATGGTCCTCCACTCAAAAAGATGGTCTTTTTGCAGCATATATCCCACCTTTTCGGAAGTCTCCGAAACAGGCTTGCCCTCCACAAATACACCTCCTGTGGTCGGAACTATGAGTCCCGCAATAAGCGACAAAAGTGTCGACTTACCGCAACCACTTGGCCCAACAATGCTTATAAACTCACCCTCCGAGACGGAAAAATTGATGTTCTTCAGGGCATCAATCTCTCCGTTAAGAGAGTGATATTTCATGCCCAGTTTACATACCTCGACAACGTAACTCATATCAACACCTCCAACCGTTGGGCTTAATATATTATATTCTCAGGCTTCATTATTGGAGACGGTTTTACATAAAAAACCCCCTGGCAAAAGGGGACGGTTTGGTTCTTCTGTGCTAAAAGAAATCCTTCATTATTCAATCCTCATTAAATATTTAATGTTTATCATTAATTAATTATTGATTTTTATTAATTATGATTGTATAATAAAGAAAAGGAGGTATGGTTATGAAAAAAGATTTGGATTTAAACAAAGTCAAACGCTTTGCAAAAAGCTTAAGAATCGTTATGAATGTTTTTTATTGGTCATCTGTCATTGCAATCATAATTGCAGCGGTATTATTGACATTAATAGGTTTTCTACCTAAAGAATATCTAACAGCAAAGCATTTTCTTAACGGTAACGGTTCATTTAATTTTACTTTTAACGGCCTTCAGTTTTCACCTGGAACGAGTATTAGTGAAAATGCCGACTTTGCTCCTGTAATTATGAGTATTTTGGGATTTGTTATTATTTACGGTTTTGCACTTGCAGTAATTTTTAAACAAATACGAAATATCTTAAAGACTGTTGAAACCGGAACACCGTTTGAAAAGGATAATACAAAAAGGCTCACTATAATTGGAACAGTACTTATTATTGGGTCATTTGTGTTTAACGCAATGAATGGTCTTGTTACAATTAACATTATTAAATTATTTGAATGGAATAAATACAGTTTTGCTTACAGTCCGGATTTGTTTATCCTTTTTACAGGCCTTCTGATCTTAATTTTGGCAGGAATCTTTAATTACGGTGCATACCTTCAAAACGAGTATGACACAACTTTATAAAGGCGGTGAATATAATGGCTATTATCATACGTCTTGACAGAGTTTTGGCCGACAGAAAAATGCAGCTTAATGAACTGGCGGAAAAAGTCGGAATATCGAACGTTAACCTTTCAAATTTAAAAACAGGTAAGGTAAAAGCCATAAGATTTTCCACCCTGAACGCCATCTGCAAGGTCTTAAACTGTCAGCCCGGAGACATTCTTGAGTATTCTGACACAGATGAAGATTTATATGAAGAATAAACCGGTTTTCCAGTCAATCATCGACACTTCAGCGGAGAATTTCACCTCCGCTGAAGTGTCAATTGAGAACTCAATTTCAACAAATGACACGGAAGAAACGTCCCCCTGTGCTGTTAGCGGCCGTTTATGAGGGCCATAGCCTCGGAACGGGTTCTCGCATCGGTCTTGATTATGCCCCTCAATGCAGAAGTCACCGTCTTGGAACCGGGCTTTTTTATACCCCTCATTGTCATGCATAAATGCTCGGCCTCTACCACCACCGCAACTCCCAAAGGCTCTATAGTTTCCATAATCACATTGGCAACCTCACTGCTCAGACGCTCCTGAAGCTGAGGTTTCTTGGCAATAAGATCAACTATTCTCGCAAGCTTGCTGAGTCCCATAATCTTCCCCTTCTTGGGTATGTAAACCACATGGGCCACCCCAACAAAGGGAAGCAAATGGTGTTCACAAACCGAATATATGGGAATGTCCTTTACCAACACCATTTCCTCATGATTCTCTTCCTGAAACACCTTCACCACCGACCTGGGGTCCTGATGAAGTCCGGCAAATATTTCTTCACACATTCTGGCCACCCTGTCGGGGGTTTCTTTTACTCCTTCGCGGTCCGGGTCTTCTCCTATTCCGATCAGTATCTCCCTCACTGCCGCCTTAATACGCTCTTTATCTATCATAGCAATACCTCTTTCTATTCAAAAATCACTTATGGTCAACCATATATTATAAAATAACCGGTGTTCCCACAATACTTTGACACCCAAGTGGGTGTCAACTACTTATACATTATACTCCATTAATAAAAAAAGACAAAGAGCTTTTAAAAAAACATTCCTTCGGTAAAAACAATTCCCTCTATCCCACATTCTGTATTACAGCTTCAGAAGCCGCTTTATTACGTGAAATCTCTGTGCGCATCCTCTCAACCACTTCTGCCGCAAGCTCAAAATCCTCATAAAACACAACAATAAAATCTCCGGGCATTGCATCAAGGATTGCTTTTTCTATAGCCCTGTCCTCCGAATAGATTATTTCCACGTCTTCCTTCCTCACACCGCTTTTAATAACCGCATCATATAATATATCCGCCATCTCTCCTGCCGCTCTGCCCCTCAAGTCATTATCTTCCTTTATATAAACTCTTGAAAAATATCTGCCACTGATTTCTCCAACCTTGTATATGCTTGAATTGTCCCGGTCTCCCGGCATTCCTATGACCCCTACAAGCCTCTTGCATTCCACCTTTTCAACATACTTCATAACCTCCCGGTACCCTGCCGGATTGTGGCCGTAGTCAAGCATTACCTTAAAGTCGCCCATGTCTATTATGTTAAACCGGCCGGGATTATGCTCCATATCGGGTTTAAAGGTCTCAAGTCCTCTTCTGATAAGCTCCGGGTCAACACCCAAAGCATAAAGGGCTGAAACTGCGGCCAGTGAGTTTTCAATGTTACACTCCACTATTCCCCCATAGGTTATGGGAATTTCCCCGACATTTATTAGCGGCACCTCATTCTTTCCGTCGAATATACAGACAACATTGTTTTCTACATATACCGCCTTCTTACCGGCTTCTATGTGTTTTTTCAAGACAGGATTCATGCTGTTTCGCGAAAAAAGTATAATCTCACTTTTAGCTCTCTCCATAAAGTAGCTTACGAACCGGTCATCCGCATTTAAAACCGCATAGCCGTCAGGCTTGACCGCTTCAATGACAAGGGATTTGACAAACGCCAGCTCCTCTAACGTATTAATCCCGTCAATTCCTATGTGGTCCTCGGAAATATTGGTTATAACTCCCACATCGGCAAGGTCATAACCAAGACCTTTTCTCACAAGCCCACCCCTTGCCGTTTCCAGTACAGCCACCTCGGCTTCTTTTGAAGCCAGTACCATTGAAGCGCTTATCGGTCCTGTATTATCTCCCTCCAATATACACTCATCCCCGATAAACACCCCACTGGTGGATGTCATCCCGACTTTCATGTTTCCAAGGGTCAAAGTGTGCCTTATCAGGCGGGTTGTGGTAGTTTTACCGTTGGTCCCGGTAACCGATACAATGGGAATTGTACTGGGGCTTCCCTTCGGAAACAACATGTCCAGTATGTCCCCGGCCACGTTTTGGGGCTTCCCTTCCGTAGGATATATGTGCATTCTCAAACCTGGAGCGGCATTTATCTCAATTACGGCACCGTTTCCATCGAATATCGGCCTGGAAATATCCTCTGCCGTTATGTCCACTCCTGCAATATCCAATCCCAATGCTTTCGCTGCCCTAATTGCTATCCGGGCATTATAAGGATGTATCTCCTCCGTGCAATCTCTGGCGGTTCCGCCGGTACTTAAGTTCCCGTTGTACCTAAGGCATATTCTGTCTCCTAAAGGCGGTACGAAATTCTCGTTCAATCCCTGATCTTTGAGAACTTTTTTAACCGAAGCATCCAGTTTAATCTTGGTCAGGGGCTTTTCATGGTCATCACCCCTCAGCACATCGGCATTCTCAATCTCAATAAGCTCCTTCACCGTATGGAATCCATCCCCCACTACATAAGGAGGCCTTCTTTCGGAAACCGCCGAAACCTTGTCACCCACCACCAGTACCCTGTAATCTGTCCCTTTAATGTACTTTTCCACCACTACAACCCTTGCATATCGCCTGGCTTCATTAAACGCCGCTTCTACTTCCTGTTCGTTTTGGAGGTTGAGGCTGACTCCCTTTCCCTGATTGCTGTCCATGGGCTTTACCACCACCGGGTACCCTATCTCCTTCGCTATCTGGACAGCAATTTCAGCGCTGTAAGCCGTATCTCCCTCGGGTACCGGTATTTTATTTTCCATCAAAATCTGCTTGGTAAGCTGTTTATTTCCCACAATATCCACAGAAATACATCCCGGAAAGTCAGTCATTGACGCCTGAATCATCCGGGAATACTTTCCTTACCCCAGCCTTAAAATACTGCCTTCACCTATTCTTGTTACAGAAATGCCCCTCTTTTGAGCCTCCGCATAAATTGCAGCAGTACTGGGACCTAACTCTGTCTCGACAGCAATTGCCTTCAAATTTTTTAATATTTTATCAACATCAAATTCTATATTGTCAACAAGATTGCAAATAATATTTATTGCCGATCTTGCGCACTCTATAGCACATTTTCTGTTTTTATATTCAAACACTATATAGTAGAGTGAGGGTTCTTCCATAACTCTTGTTTTACCGTAGTTCACTTCATAGCCCAAAAGATTCTGAAGCTCAATTATCAAATGTTCGGTTACATGTGCAATATACGTGCCTTCCTTGAGTCTTTCAACAAATCCGCCTTCATAGCCCTTAGAGCAAAAATGCTTCCCCAAACCCGGGAATAAAGTCAGAAGTCTATCGTTAAAATCCCCCATGTCTTTTGTAGGGGATTTATATAACTCACCAATATCTACTACCACCTTGATTACAGGTCTGTGACTGTGTATATTTCTTCCCGCAAAGCATTGAATACTTTGTATTTGCACTTTTCTTCCTCCTAAATAAACACAACTGAAATTGTATATATAGCCTTATTTCCATAAACCCCAATTAGTGAAGCCTCAATACCTCTCTTTTTGTCATGTCAAAACCGTAACCGCTGGGCAAGACATGCAGAGTTACTCCGGTAATGGCCAAAATTTCATCGGGTTTAAGCTCCGATACATTTGAACTTTTTATAGTACTTCCGTCCACCACCGTAACCGCATTACTCCCCAAAACCTCAAAATGGGCGTCGGGATATACCCGAATAGCCGTATCCTCATCTATTCCGATTCCGAGCATATAAGGATTTTCCGCCACACCGCAAAGGAGTCTTCCTATCCTTCCCCTTTGCTCGAAATGTTGGTCTATTATGGCTTCACCAAGCAATCCCAAGCCTGGTGCCATTTTCAAAGTACATTTTCTTGCCGGCTCGTTGTCTTTGCCCTCCACCACCATGGTATTGCTCATAACTGAGGCTCCCGCACTGGTACCGATAATAACCGTTCCCCTTGAATAAGCCTCATACAGAGCCAGATAAGATTTGGTACCCCCAAGAATGCTGGTTATTCTGAGCTGATCTCCTCCCGTAAAAAAAATACCTCCTGAATTTAGGATTCTTTCTGCATTCTCATCCAGGTTTGCTTCATCGCGGGAGTTGATATTTAGTACATCAATATCTTTTAGTCCCAGGGACTCAAATACCGTTCTGTAATTTGTCCCGACTTCCTGGGGCTTCTCCGTGGCTGTGGTCAACACCACCAGACCGCCTTCCCTATCCTTTACAACCTCCGCTGCGTGCTTTAAAATCGTCTTTTCTCCAACCTTATCCTCTGCACCGCCAATTATAATCAAATTTCCTCTTACTCTTTCCTCCATTACCTTATTGATGCTCCCTTAGAGATGTTATAAATTCGTTACTTCCTCAAATAAAAGTCCGAAAATAATAAGCCCTCCATCTGCTAAACATGCCATTTTATACTAATTTCTCTAATAAAAAAGCAAGGCATCATTTTACCCTTGCTCTCCTATTTCTGCACCATGGTTTTAGCTATATTCCCAGATAATGTCTTGTATAATTGAGAATAACTCCACTGAACATAAGACCTATACCCATAAGAATTATACTGGATACTATTAAAGGTAGACCTGCCTTGCTTCCGTTTTTTGTCGACAGAATACCCATAATAACTCCGACTACTCCAAAAATAAACGGATAGATAAACAAGGACAATATAGCTGAAATCCATCCTATTGCCATCAAGGCAATGTTTCCGGCACTGATTCTTTGCTCATTAATTCTTTCCATAATATCACCCTTGTTAAGTATTTGCATCTTTTTGTGTTCATATTCATAAATTAGAGAATTCACTCCTCTAAAGCTTTATATCCCATTCTCCGAAGTGATTTGTCTGATTTTCTCCTCATTTTATAACTTCATGAAGATCTTCATACCTGCCTCTTTTAAGCACCGTTCCCTTCTCAATAAACTGTTCTCCCATAATAAAGACCTTGTCGATTTCCAAACCGTCTTTGCTGAGCACAAGAACATCCGCATCACTGCCTTTCTTTAAGGTGCCTTTTGCCGGGTAAATCTTAAGGATTTTTGCAACATTCGCCGTAACGGTTTTTAACACCTCTGCCATGTCCAATTTACTCATTAAAATGCTGTTTTTTATGTCTTCATAAAGCTGTACAGCCTTTCCTACTCCCGATTCGCCCTCTTTGCTTCCGGGTATGCTGCCGTTTGCATCGAACGATACTGTAACCTTTTCCAGCCCCAGACCTAAATCAATGCATAACTTTAAAGCCTCCGGAACACTGATTCCCGTGCCGTCGTTTTGACCTGCCGTAAAATCAATATTCCCTCCCCCTTTGGCATACTCCAACGCCTGATAAAACAGAGTTTTATTTCTGTTTAAGTGCGTGGGAATAAACATTTCCAAAGGAAAATCCGAATTTTCAATTAATTCTATTAGTGGATCAAGACCGCCTTTCCCGTCTCCCACATGTATATGAACGACTCCTGCCTTTTTCCCCACCAATCCTCCGATTCTGGCCCCGTTGGCTATTTTCTTAAGGCTGTCCGTTGACGGATGCGAAGACCTGTGATCGGAAATAGCTATCTCTCCCACTCCAATAATCTTGTCAATCAGCGAAATATCGGAAATAACACTTTCTGTAATAGTAGGTGTCGGAACCTCGTAGCTTCCCGTATATATAAAGGTGTTCAGTCCCTCTTCTTCCAATGCCCTTGCCTTTGCCAAAAGTCCTCTTGGACTTCGGGTTATGCTGTCAAATCCTAAAATACCGACAACTGTTGTAATTCCTGCGCTGACAATTTCAGACAGCATAATCTCCGGTATTCTGCTTCCCGGTCCCTCTTCTCCCCCTCCGCCGATAATATGTACATGTTGGTCAATGAAGCCGGGACATATTATTTTATCGCTGCAATCTATCACTTCGACATCGGAAAAAGCCTTCTCATCTATGTGCTCTTCAACTCTATATATTGTATCCTTAACCATTAATATGTCTTTCTTCCCAACAAACTCAGGATCATAGCAAATGCCGTTTTTTAGCAGCTTAAACATATCACTTTTCATCAAGCATATTCCTTTCGCAAAAACCAAAAAGTGGTAAAAATGCAATAGGGATTAATAATATTTTGCTTATTTTAAAACCCTATAAATATAATGTACAGTTCATATATGAATAATACCGGTACGATTTTAAATTTGAGGAAAATATGGAATAAGCTTTATGAGTCTTACAAGCTAAAGTTATTGGTATTTTTGCCTTTATATCACTTATTACCCTGAAAAAATTCCTGCTATACCTTGAAATATTATACAATATCATTAATTTTTTATGAATTTACGAACAGTTGTATGCTCTATTTTACGTATTATTAACAGCATTACTATTAATTAAAGTTGATATATTGTATTATATTTGCTAAACTAGTTTTAATATTTTATGTAAATCAGTTTTGAAGATTATATTTTAATTTTAAGTGTTATAGGATATAAAAAAGTCTGTTGCCTTAGATGCAGACTACTAAATATAAATGTAAAAGGATGGTTAACGTGTCTTCAGATTTTAATTTCTTAACCTCAAAACAAAAAAAAGTTTATTCAGTAATTGAACAATTCATTAAGGAAAAGGGTATACCACCTACAGTTAGGGAAATTGGTGAAATGGTAGGAGAAAAAACCCCAGGTGCAGTTCAGGGTATATTGAACCGTTTGGAGCAAAAAGGTGTTATTAAAAGAGAGGTTGGTATGGCAAGGTCCATACAGCTTGTTTCAGACAACTCTCAATATGAATCCCATGTATATTTACCGAAAATCAAAAAAATAAGCAAGCGAAACGTGGATGATCTATTTAATATTTACAACATCGAAAAATACTATCCGCTTCCTTCCCCATTATTCGACGGAAGCAAAGACAGCAGTTTTATAATCAAATGTCCCGACAACAGTCTTTTCGAAAGCGGAATAAAGTATGAGGATATTCTTGTGATTGACAGGCAGCAAGAATTAAAAGACGGAGATATCGTCTTGGTGTTGTATGATACTCATGTTCTTTTAAGATTCTACAACAAGCATGAAAATCCTGATTTCGTTGTTTTGAAAGCCGACAGTGACTTAATTGGAAAAGATACATTTAATAAAAACGAAATAATAATAATCGGAAAGCTTATCGGTAAATATACCCAATATTAATTTTACTGAAGAATCAATTAATTTAAACTGTATGCTTTGGTTTCAATGGGGGTATGAAACCCCCATTGAAGTCATATAACAATATTACCCTTGCATCTTTATGAGTTAATTACTCTTTATTTCTCCTACTATAAGTCTGCCCATTTCTTTTGTTCCGACAACTTGGGTTGTTTGCGGTGAAGAAATGTCGGCAGTTCTGTAACCCTTTTCAAGAACTCTTACAACTGCACTTTCGATGGCCTCAGAAACAGCATCAAGGCTAAAGGAATATTTCATCATCATCGCTACCGAAAGTATTGTTGCGAGTGGATTTGCCTTGTCCTGCCCTGCTATATCCGGTGCGGAACCGTGAATGGGCTCATACAATCCCATGGAACCTTCTCCAAGGCTGGCCGACGGGAGCATCCCTATTGAACCGGTAATCATTGATGCCTCATCGGACAAAATATCACCGAACATGTTTGACGTAACTATTACATCAAACTGCTTGGGATTTCTCACAAGCTGCATAGCCGCATTATCCACATACATATGGGAAAGCTCTACCTCGGGGTAGTTCTTGGATACCCTGACCACAACTTCTCTCCAGAGTCTTGAACTTTCAAGCACATTCGCCTTATCCACCGACGTTAGTTTTTTCCTTCTTTTCATAGCTGCCTCAAATGCGAGTCTTGCAATCCTTTCTACTTCATAAACACTGTATTTTTCTGTGTCAAAGGCTGCTTCACCCATATTTTCGGTCTGTACCCTTCCTTTGTCACCGAAATACATTCCACCAGTCAGTTCCCTCACCACCATAATGTCCACACCGGCATCTACAATATCCGGCCTTAACGGCGATGCACCCTTTAATGCGGAATAGATAACCGCAGGTCTTAAGTTTGCATAAAGTCCCAAACCCGCGCGAATTCCAAGCAAACCGGCTTCAGGTCTTTTATTGCCGGGAAGGCTGTCCCACTTTTCTCCTCCAACAGCTCCTAAAAGAACAGCATCACAAGATTTACAAAGATCCAAGGTCTCCTGGGGAAGAGGTTCCCCTGTTGAATCAATGGCACATCCTCCCAACAAACCTTCCTTTATAACAAACTCGTGTCCGTATTTCTCACCAACAGTATTAATTACCTGCACTGCTTGCTCAACCACTTCCGGACCTATACCGTCTCCCGGCAGCACTGCAATATTAAATTTAGCCATAGTCTACCTCCTCATAAACCGTTATTAATAAGTAATACACTCTCTTCACATTTATTTCATCCACCCAAATATCGCAAGCGTATGTGATTTTATACTGAAACTCAATATAATCTCAATATATAATAAAGATTATAAACTATACCCCGATTACTATTCTTCCTATTATTTATCTTATTCTCTCCGATAAATTAATGATTTTTGACATCCACTATGAATGTGAAGAAAAATATGGAAGAAACATTGTGAAGCAGGCCGTAGAGCCTGTTAATACAACGAGGATAGGGAGAGCATTGTTTAAGCGAAGCGAGTTTTGCTCGACCCTGAGGAGTATTTACAGGCTCTAGACTGCGAAACTTAAGTTTCTGGAATATTTTTCATCACTTTCTTGTATATTATGTGTATATAATATTAAGTTTGCTTCCTGTACTGAAGAGGTGTAAGCTTCACATACTTTTTAAAAATATCATTAAACCTCTGCTGATTGGAAAACCCGACACTTAAGGCTATATCACTTATCTTTTTATCCGTCTCTTTTAAAAGTTCCTTTGCTCTTTCTATCCTAAGCTTTAAAAGATAACTTATCGGACTTATACCCATTTCCTCTTTAAACGCCCGGGTAAAGTAACTTGTACTTAAAAAGACATACTGTGCAATATCCTTAAGAGAAATATCCCGCTCATAATTATTATGTATATAATTAACCGAAACTTGAATAAGCTCCTTTATCTTCGGGCTTTTATTTTTTATGCTGCTCTCCCATTCCATTTTAAGAGCACGGGAAATTAACACAAAAAGCTCCATAACCAGAAGATAATTCAGAAACTCGCTTCCGATATCGGGATTTAGCTTTTCATTGAGTATCCTGTTCAGAAGGGTTATAATCTCGTTTTTCTGACTTACCTTCAAGGTAATAAACGCTCCGGACTCTTTTCCGCTCACAAAATTTAAAAAATCCTCCAAAGAAACACCGGATACATCGGAATGCTGATTTGCAAAATTATTTACAAATTTAAAGCTCAGTACAATAAACTCACAGCCCGTTTCGGATTTTACTATGAACTTGTGGGGCTGATTGGGCTTAATTATTATAATATCATTCGGTCCGATCTCTGCCGGATATTCCGCAATTTCAAAGACCGCCTTCCCCCTTTTAATATAAACCATTTCATAACTGTCATGGCGGTTTGGCTCCATATGCCAACTAGGATCATGGAACCTCTCAATGGTCTTTACAATAACCGGAATAAAATCCGATGAATTGAGCAAGCTTTCCCATGCCCTGGGCAAAATATTTTTTTCCATTTTCTCACCCCACAATTCCTACATAAACATTGAACCGTCCCCACTTATTTCTTTTTGTTAATACCAAATAACTTCTGAAGAAAACCCTCACTGTTGCCGGATCCGGCTGCATTCCTGAATATACCCTGACTTACCTTCCTTGCATCCTCTATTGAATAAAAGGCTTTTGAATTGCACATTTCTATTATTTTAATAGCTTCCGGCAGCTCTTTTCGCTTTATAATGGTATAAATTATTTTAACCTCGCCGTTTTTCCCTTCCGCGTCCACAACAGTAACCCCAAAACCTGCTTTTGAAAGACGTTCCTTAAGCTGGCACTCATCCTTGGTCATGATAACCCTTACAATAAGCGTACCGATCGCAAGCTTTTCTTCAATAATTATTCCCACATAATTACCTGTTGCAAATCCGGCCGCATAAGCAAAATAGCAAACAAAATTATTGAGATTCTGCATAATCTGACTTATAGCCATAACCCATACCATTACTTCAAAAAAGCCAAGAAGAGGTGCCAGATACTTTTTACCTCTCGAAACAAAAATAATCCTGATGGTCCCCAATGTAACATCAATAATTCTCGATAAAAATATAAGTATGGGTAAAACAACCCAACCAAAGGTTTCCGAATTTACCATCTCCACTATATTAATCGGAATCAATCCCCTCATAACATACTTTTTACAATGTAGTATACTCAATTATTACATATAATTTTATATTAAATCCGACAAAAACGTCAACCTTCTATTCCTTCCAGTTAAATTCCGGTATTTGCCCTTATTTTTTCGGTTTGCTTTCTTGTATTTATAACTTTTAATCTCTAATTAAAAAATACCCCTTTCGGAATATCCTTAAACAGCGCATTTTTCCATATTATATTACATTTTACAACTTTATATTACATTTTATTCCTGTATAAAAAAATATTAATCAACACTTTACTAAATTACCAATTAAAAATATAATAAGAATATACGAATATATTTCAGACTACAAGAGCAGTCAGATACCGAACACAGCATATACTCAGTAATATTCAAAATTTCGACACACTTACATTGTCCGGTTTCTTTCGTTTACCTGTGGCTTCTCTTCTTTTTTCAATAGCGTATAAACATGTACCAATCAAATGATATGGAAAAAAGTATCAATTATGGGTTTGGAGGGGATGTCTCTTGAAAATTACGAGTTTATCATACATACAGAGAAAAAACCACATATTTAGAAATATTGTTCTCGTTTTGATCTTGCTAATTTTGATTTCTATTCTCGTGACTGCAATAATCTCAGTTTATGTCGCATGGAAATTGAGCCATCCTGAAAGGTCAAGCATTCCCGATTTCTCAGCGAATATCGTTCCCAAATACAGTGATGTTTCCTTTAAAGACAAGAATGGAGAAATAACCTTAAAAGGTTGGTATTTTGACGTTATCGGAAGTAACAAAACCTTAATTTTAGCCCACGGATACGGATCCAACAGGCTGCCCTATGACGAAAATACCCTGCACCTTATTAAGAGTTTTCTCGATGAAGGATATAATGTTCTAACCTTTGATTTCAGAAACAGCGGTGAATCCGAAGGTGATATGACTACTGTCGGTCTGCTTGAAAAAAACGACCTTTTAGGTGCAGTTGAATTTGCCAAGAAAAAAGGCGCGGAGAGAATAGTTCTTTTGGGGTTCTCTATGGGTGCATCCACAAGCATTTTGGCTGCAGCGGAATGTGAGGATGTAGATGCGGTAATAGCCGACAGTCCTTTTGCCAACTTAAACAGCTATCTTAACGAAAATATAAATGTGTGGAGCGGATTGCCTTCTGTGCCCTTCAACAAAACCGTTTTGCTTGCAATATCCATCATTACGGGTTTGGATTTGGATGAGGCCAGTCCGCAAAAGGTGGTGCATCAAATTTCACCAAGGCCGTTACTTCTTATACATAGCAAAGATGATAAAAAAATTCCTGTTCAAAACAGTTACATGATATATGAAGCCTCAGATAAAGCACATACCGTATTCTGGGAAACCAGCGGCGCAGACCACGTAAGAAGCTATAAAGTATATCCTGATGAATATATAAGGCGAGCAATAGACTTTTTAAATGAAATGGATAAAACTGAAGAAGAGACAGAAGAAACTGAAAACGAGTAAATTTGAAAAGGGCTGCTCTCAAAACATATCTCTTTTATACAGAATCAGAGTCGTTACTACAGAAATAGCCGCTGATACACCCATTATAATCCAGAAAGCATGAGGGGCATCTCCATTCCATCCAAAAGGCATTTGAACGTTCATGCCAAAGAAGCTGGCTATCATAGTGGGAATGGCCATAACTATGGTTACGGATGTAAGAAATTTCATTACAACGTTCTGATTATTCGAAATTATAGAAGCAAACGCATCCATCATACCGCTCAAAATGGAACTGTATATATTGGCCATCTCAATAGCCTGCCGGTTCTCTATAATTACATCCTCAAGAAGGTCTTGATCCTCTTCGTAAAGCTTGATGTACTTGCCCTTCAACAGCTTTTCCATCACTATTTCATTGGATTTGAGCGACGTGGTAAAGAACACCAAACTCTTTTCCAGTTCCATAAGCTTTATCAATTCCTTGTTGCGCATAGACTTATGCAGGGACTTTTCCGCTTCGTCACTTTTTTTATCAATATGCCTCAGGTATTTGAGAAAGTCCTTGGCAATCATGAATAATATCTGAAGGGTAAACCTTGTCTTTTTAAAGGTATAAAAATCCTTCACCCTTCTGTTTTTAAAATTCTCAATTACAAAGGTTTCTTTGCTGCATATGGTAAGGAAATAATCATCCATAATAAGAATACCTAAAGGTAGGGTTTCAAACTTCAAGTTGTTGTTTTCTTCGTATATATACGGCACGTCAACGATAACCAGTGTTCCGTTATCCTCAACATCTATTCTCGGTTTCTCCTCTTCGTCAAGAGGGTCCCTTAAAAAATTCGGATAAACATTAAGGCTGCTTTCAATATAGTTTATCTCTTCCTCTGTAGGAGATACAATGTTAATCCAACAACCCTTTTCTATATTTTCCATTTTACATGGATACGGTTCATTATTTATTGTTTTGTAGATTTCAATCATTCATACCACTTCCCACCATATAAATTCCAAATCATGCTCGCCCACGCGAAAAAAGTGCACTATCATTATACACAATAAATCCGTTGATTCATAGTATTATTGTTTATTTTTTTCATTTACCTTAAAATATATTTAGTAAACTTAAAAAAGCATAGCCCAATTGAACTATGCTTTAATATTTAATCCAAGCTTAAGTTTGTTAAGCATTTTTCATATTTGAAAGTTACTTCTTTTTGTCGAAATAGTAAGAAGTTGAAACCATTGCAGAACTATTATTATAGGCATTGTTTACCTTCTTACCTTCGTTGATGCTTTTGATTTTGCTTCCAAAGTCATTCAGGAGGTTCTTTGCCTTGATAATGTTTTGATTCTCCAGCTCACTTATTTCTCCGACAAGCTTCATTATCCTTGCAATAATCTCCTGAAGCTCCTTCACTCCCTTAATTTTCGGATCATTGATTTCATCCAGGTTACTAACTCCAAGCTTCTGTTTCAGTCTGGTGAAATACACATTAAAGTCCTCATCCGCCTTGTTAATTTCCTCTATCATACGCTGCTTATCGTCTATCAGCTTTTGAAGACCATCCAGCCCGTCTTCATTAATTAATTCGGATTGGGTTCTCGTTAAATGCAGTATTTCCTTCAGACAACCGTCCTTCTTGCTTGAAATTTCAATAAGCCTTTCAATATAGCCCTCGGGAGTAATCTCCATAATAATCTCTCCTATCTAGCCACCTGTGCTCTTGTTGTACTTTGTTGCTGTTTTGCAATCTTCATTGCTTTTTCCCAGGTATCCCTGAGTTCTTTGACCAAGTCCAATACCTCTTCAATTATTCCGTTATCCTTTTTAATATTTGCATCCACAAGCCTTCTGTAAATATAATCGTATATCAGGTCAAGCTGTTGTGAAATCTCATATTTCATATCTAAAGTATAACGGAATTCGGAAACAATGTCCTGGGCTTTAATAATACAGTTTCCTGCCTTTTCGATATTTTTTTCATTTACAGCCATTTGAGCCTGCATTAAAAACTTTACAAGCCCATTATATAGCATTAACGTTAGTTCTTCGGGTGTTGCAGTGTGTACTGAGTTTTCCTTGTATTGATTGTATGCATTGTTTAACGTCATTAAATAACCCCTCCAATAATTTTCTGTTCGCTATTATGAAATAGGTTCCTTCAAATGCATCAGCCGCCCATCTGCTGGATAAACCAAGCTGATTGGCTCTGCATCCGACTCAACATTTTTTCCATGGCTGTAAACTTGCTATAATAATATTCTTCCTTCTTGTACAGCTTTTCTATTAATGTATCGATCAATGAGTCTTTTGCATTAATCTCATTTGTTATCAAATTCTTGAATTCTGTCAAGTCTCCGGATATACCTGCCTTCTCAAGCAGTCTACCCTTCTGCCCTTTCGAATCACGGGTAGTTCTTATATTGTCCTGCAAAATATCACTCAGTCTCTGCGCCAATCCGGATTGACTATACCTTATTTTCCTTTTTTCCGAATCACCTAAAGCTTCAGTGTAGGAATACTGGGACTTATTGGTGAAAAGGCGTACCACTTCTTCAAAATTGTCCGTCAGCGCAGCTCTAAGCTTTGTTTCATCTATTGTAAGCTTACCTTTATCCGTATATGCCCCTGTTGTAATTCCTATGTCAAAAAGGCTCAATGAAGTTCCCTCAACCTTTTCGTATAAAGCTGCTCTCATACTGGATACAATGTCCTGCAATATGCTGTCGCTTCGGAGCAAACCGGATTTTGCTTTTTCCTCCCATTTCTCAATGTCCTTATCTTTCATTTCGTCCTTCTGGGCATCGGTGAGAGGTAAATAATCCCGATATCTTTTTTCCGTCAACAAGCCGTTTATTTTGTCAAGTACTTCATTATACTTCGATACAAAACCTTTAATTTTTTCAACAACTGCGTCAATATCCGACTCAACTTCCACAGTTACCGGTTCTGTCGAAATACCTTTCAAAGTATAAGTAACTCCGTCTATGGTAAATTCATTGCTGCTTCTCTTCATTCCGGTAACTCCGTCAAGGGAAAACTCGGCATCTTTACCTTCCGTATAAGTTCCGTCAACCAATCCCATAGCCCTTAGCAACCCATTTGCCGGATCTGTGTCGGTAATTTCTATTGAAGAGGTAGCTCCCAGCGTCTTTGATTCCATTACAAACCTGTCCCTCAAGGAATCATAGCTTATCTTGACCCCTGCATTGCTTTTGTTAATTGCATCCATTACATCGTTAAGGGTTGCATTGGCATAAGTCTTACCTACATCAATAGTCTCTCCGTTTATGGTAAATACCACATTGGCACCGGGATCAGCAATATTTAAATCGAATTTAAAGGCATCCTTTATACTGTCAAGCTTAGCGGTCAGAGAAACTTTATTGCTCCTGTTGTCCTGGGCACTGAACCCAAGCTTCTCCAATCCATCGTCCGGTCCCTTTTTGAATGACAGCATGTCTTCTCCGGTGGTTGAAAAAATCAATCTGTTGGCGTTAGGATCCTTCGATACATTTACAGTACCACCCAGTTGACCTTCTATGTACGCCGCCAAAGCATCCAAATCGCTGTAGTCCTGATCTATTTCAATGATCTTGTCTTCTCCGTTTACGTTAACTATAAAAGTTTGGCCCTTTTCGTCTCCGCTTAAGTCTATAGCAGAGCTCATTGCGCTCACGCTTGCTCCGTTGGCAAAGCCCAGCTTGTCCAAAACATTATTGGTGTCTCCCGATGTCAACTTGATTGTCTCTCCGGACAGGGTGATAAAGTTCAGTTTGCTTCCGTTGTTAGTTACACGTATCTTACCGCTCAATTCGGCATTTGAGTCAATAGCAGCCTGAATCTTATTGGTAAGATCATCTATATCCGTTGCACCGTCAATACTTATAATCTGCTCACTTCCGCTTCCGACGGTTATTTTAAAGCTTCCGTTTGTATATACGGAATAATCGGTATTGACATTTGCACCGGTAATATAGTTCTTTTGCCCGTTTCCCAAGCCCAATGTTGAAATAAAGTTATTGCTTGCATCACTAATACTGAAAGTGCTGCCGTTAATTAAGGTTTTAAACTCAACTTTATTATCCGTTACCACAACATCAATCTTACCTGAACCGAAAGCTTTGGAAAGTGCCTGTTCAAGCTTGGTTTCAAGATCTTCCATACTTGAATAATCGTCCAGGGCAATTTTCTTTTCAACGCCGTCCAAAGTAACGACTATTTGCTTACCCTTAAGGGATAAGTCACTTACCGTACCGCTTCCCTTGATATAATCGGCCAGTCCTGATACACCTTCGATTTTTGCAGCCGATGCCAGCTGACTGACTGTTATGGTATGAGATGTGGAAGCTGCTCCAACACCTGCTTTTACCGATACCACCGACTCATTTGCCGATTTTATCTTAAAGGATGCAAAAGCAGTGGAAGAAGTAAAATTGGTCGAAGGCTTTAAAATATCGAAGTACTCGCTGGTAAAGCTCTTCAACATATTAATTACATCCCTGTAAGCATCTCTCTTCCATTCGAGCAGTTGCTTCTCCTGCTTTACCTTGTCCAGCTTCGCGCTCTCAACAGACATAAGCTGCTTTATTATCGTATCCGTATCAAGCCCGGACGAAAGACCTACCAATCTAAGATTTGTATTGATAATATCCGAAATACCGTTTACCGCCACTGTAACTATCTCCTTTCATCTACAATAATTCCAGCCATTTCAAGCATTGTTGCAACCATATCCAATATTTTTTCTGGTGGTATTTCTCTAATAACTTCATTGGTATTGATATCAATAACCTTTACCATGATTTCTTTAGTCTTTTCGTGTATTGAAAACTCAAACTGTGTTTCTGCGCCCCTGACTGCCTTATTTGCCTTCTCAATAGCCTCAATAAATGCCTTCTCCGATATGGGCAGGGCTTCTTTTTCATATTCCGGCAATTGCGATAGCGGAATATTTCTTATATCAGAAGATTCTCTTGCCTTAGGTTTATATGAATTGTTGGTGCCTACTGTTCTCATATGATTGTTTACATCTTGTACTCTCTGAACATGTAAACCGGTAGCATCCATGCTATCAATCTTCATAAATATCCCTCCGTGTATTATTCTATTATTAGTATCGGATTAATACATAATTGAGTTTAGCACCAAGTATATTTTTTTACCATTTCTATTGGATGCATTGAATAAAGTTGTGAAAAGAGGGAGAAGAAAAATACTACAGAAACTTAAGTTTCGCAAGTCCAGAGCCTGTAAATACTCCTCAGGGTCGAGCAAAACTCGCTTAGCTCAAACAATGCTCTCCCTTTCCTCGTCGTATTAACAGGCTCTAATACTTGCTTCACAATGTTTCTTGCGTATTTTTCTTCTCTTAAATTATGATTATACGTCTTATGAATAAAAAAACGCCTTGCTGATATTATCATGTTTTCTCAGCAGACGTTATTTAATAAACCTTAAAGGATTAGATTAATAGCAATATTTTGTTTATTTTACAATTTCAATATAACCATGGGATGTTTCTGCCGTTATGTTCACTTTGTTTTCATAACCCTCATACCCGCTGCTTTCTGCCTCAACAAAATTCTTGCTCATTTGCTTGCTTATATTATGGTATGTTATCTCGGGAATGAGAAGGTTTATCTCTCCATTGGTGGTCTCTCCTTTAAACCTATACCCTCTCTTTTCCATATCGTTCATATTCACCTTAATACCGGCATATGAGGTCTTTAAATTCATATTTATATCCGGTTCTCCCTTGTAATTGTGAACATTCTCTACAAGTATTTTTCCGTTTTTCGTAACTGCATTTAAATTAGCAGTTTTTACCTGCTTTATCTCAATTACGGAGTTATCGGCATTTATATTAATTTCTCTTCCAATGATATAGCCAAAGTTTATTCTTCCGTTTTTAGTTGCAGCATTTACTTTATCACCGGTAACGCCCATCAAATCTATATTGCTGTTGCTGGTAACCGCTTCAAAGTTCTCGGCCAATGAATCTTCCACATAGATCTTGCCGTTTTTGGTAAACAGCTTGATGGATTTAAACTTCACTGCCGGAAGAAATATTTCATGGGATATGCTAATATTGCCGATTTTATTGTATTTTATCGACACAGCGCCCTCATTCTGACCAAAATCAAGAATCTCCTCCGCATTTTCTTCCGGACTTTTTACTATGGACCTAATTACTATTTTACTATCCGTATGCTTTTTTACCAGTATATGTCCGTTTATAGCCTCCACATAAAGCTCCATACCTTCGGTGACATTATCGACTTCGAACACTTTGTCCGTCGCCTTATACTTTCCGAATACATTAAAGGAATTTGTATCCACAAAACTGCTGACGAAATCCACAATTTTGTCGGCAAATCCAATAGTTGTATAGGCAAGATTCTTTCCAACCTTTTCCGCCCGTTTGGTAAACTCCTCTACAGTTCTGTCAAAATCCTTCTGACTGTAGTTCTTTTTAAACTCCTTTTTCCACTCGTTCAGTCTATCCTTAACTTTTGATACCTCGTCGTTAAAATTAATTTTTTTCTGTTTTTTTACCCCTTCATCCTCGTCTTTTTTCCCGCCGCCCTCAATTGCTTCCAATAGTTTGGCAGCTTCATCGCTGGTTATTTTTCCCTCTTCAAGCATCTTAAGTATAAGTATTCTTTCTTCACTAATAGACATAATGCATATCGCCTCCTAATCATGTGAAACTTCAACACCGTTTCCGTCAACCTTTCAACAATTCCAGGGCATCATCTACAGATATTTCGCCATTGTACACCCTATCAAGAATCTCCTTCCGTTTTGTTCCCTCATCCGGCTCTTCCTCCGATTTATGTCCCAACGCATTTGCAACATCCTCAAGCCGGTTCTTTACGGTAGGATATGAAACTCCCAGTTCCTTTTCCACTTCTTTTATATTTCCTCTGCACTTAATAAACACATCTATGAATAATTTCTGCTCAGATGTCAACCTGCAGAACTTACATAAATCGAATTGTCCCTCTATAGTTGTATTGCATGTAGGGCAATTGATTTTCGCAACATACGTGTCGCTATTGCAAACTGGACATTTGCCAAGTACTTCCTTACCCATATAACCACTCCTCAATTTTGTTAAGTAGAATCCAATTTTTCATCGATAATTACAATTATACTATATTTATTATATTAATTCATTTATTTATTATTGTCAATTATTTTATAAATATTATTAATTATTGGTTTAATTTTTTTAAAGTAATGGAGTTTGAAAATCTCGTCATATATAACCCCGGATTATTTTTTCAAAAGCTATATTGCTTTTCTATGGCAGTAAAATGTAAGACTCTTACGCAATATGGAAGATTAAGATGTTTTGTAAGCTCAGGTAAAATTTCTATGTATGAAATTTAAGGTTATATAACCTCCGATCTAAACACAAAAAGGGTAATTTCTACTGTTACCCTTTTTTGCGGTATAACCGTGACAGCAAGAACTCTTTCCAAACGCACATACAAGAAATGACTTTCCGTCACCGATTACATTATATTGCCCTATGTATCTCTCCCTAATATTTCTTCATATTTAGTAAGCAATCATTTTATACATTTCATCAATTTCATCAAGTAATTTGTCCGGTAAATCATCTACACTACATACATTAAAATAGTGCTTGTCATACTGACCCCAATATACTTCTACTTTTAAAAAAGATTGCTGAGGTCTTAACGTTATTAAATTTTTTCTCCTTCCTTTTCTTCGTTCAACTTCAAATATGAAGACCTTTCCTCCCGGCTCTTCATCATTTCTCCATTCGCCTTTGTATAAATATCCTTTGTTATGTAATACAGTGTCTAGCTTTTCAACTAAGCTTACTAAATTAGCAGAAAGTTTTTTAAACCTATCATCCGATTTAAACTCATATAAATTGGTCACATAAACCACCTCGACTTTTTTATTGATTTGAAGTATATGGTAATCTGTATATCCTTTGACTATATGTTTAAGATTCAAAACCCAATGTCTCTTCTGAATCGGCAATATCTTCTAGCAGCAACCGTAACCCCCTTTGCATTAAGCCACTGTCCAATGTAGAAATTTTCTTTCTTCTGTTTATTTCTTTCTCAATATGAGGCAAAATAAGCTGCTTAGCAAAAGATACTCTATCTTCACTTGCATACATGTCTTTGAGATTTCTATAATGGACCCATAGGTTAAGACACAAAAATCAAAAAACTAAGCTATAATGGA